>WNGP01000053.1_pt1 | contig 66906 bp, 58 predicted proteins | sample 5407671 | NCBI WGS metagenome assembly WNGP01 (sample SAMN13153381, study PRJNA577476) | soil metagenome | isolation source: 40 cm soil or saprolite under Garry oak tree replicate 2 | place: USA:California | collected 2016-06-15 | reverse complement strand
CCGCAGCCTCCGGCCGGCGGACGTGCTCGCGGCGCTGCCCGACATCTGGCGCGCGTGGGCGCATGCGAGGCCGGTCGGACCGCCCGTGCTCGCGGAGCTCGAGCTGCCGGCGACGGAGTGAAACGGGCGGATAGGAGGATAGGCGGTCAGGCGGTTAGAACGGCGGCGTTCTCGGCTGCTCTCCTATCCGCCTATCCTGCTGTCCTGCTATCCGCGCAGCGCTGGCGCCCCGAAGACCGCGCCTTGATCAGCGACTTCTCCGCGGTCGAGGCGGTCGCGGCGTCCCCGTTCAGCGTGTTCGCGGCGACGGCGCACGGCCTCACGATCTACGACCGCCAGGCGCGGACCTGGCGCCTCCCCGTCACGTCGCTGGACGGCTACCCGGCGGCCCGCGTGCGCGTCGCGCTGGCGGACGGCGTCGCCGACGCGGTGTGGCTCGGCACGGCCGACGGGTGGGCGCGCTACGACGGCACCGTCCGGACGTGGGAGCAAGGAGTCGTCCCGGGCGGCGTCGCGAGTCTGATGCTCGACGCGCGCGATCAGGCGAGCGGCATCTTCGTGCAGGGCGCCTCCGGGTGGGGATTCCTGCCCCGTGGGGCGCTCTTTCCCGTGCCAGACCGGCCGCTCCCGCCGCCGGGGCAACGCGTCACGCCACTCGACCCCCGCACCGCGCTCTCGCAGGCGCCATTCGCGGAGGCGATGCGCGCCCTCATCCTCACGGACCCCCGGCTTGCGACCTATCGCTTCACAGCCGCGGCGCGCTCGCCGGACCGGAGCGAGCTGTTTTTCGGCTCGGACGGCGCGGGCCTGGTGCGCGTCGATCCCGCGACCGGAGAATGGAACCCGCTCAGGTTCGGGCTGATCGCGACGCGCGCCGGCGCGGTCGCGGCGGCGCCCGGCGGCGTGTGGGTGGCGTCGGCGGGACGGGTGGGTGAGCGGCGCGGATTGACGTGGGTCGCCCGAGATCTGTCGGCGGACACGACGATCGAGGGCACGGGCACGCTGGGGTTCCCCTGCGTCGAAGGCAGGCGGCTGATCGCGCGGGGGCGATCGCTCTGGCTCGCGTGCGAGCGGGGCGTCGTGCGGGTCGATGCCCCTGGCGCGAGGATCAGGCTGTTCGCGCTGGACGGTGCGGCCGCGCTCGCTCCGGCGCCCGACGGCGTGTGGGTCGGCAGCGTGCGCGGACTGTTCGTGGTGAGCGAGGAGGGATCGGTGGTCAGGGTTTGGAGCGACACGCCCGTCCTCAGCCTGGTCGCCGTGCGGGAGAGCGTCTGGGTCGGCACGGCCGGTGGCCTCGGCCTGCTCGCGCCGGGGGAGAACACCGTCGCGGTGCCACCGGACGTGGCGGCGCAACCGGCGCTGCGCACGCCGATCGTCGCGCTCACACTGCGGGCGGACACGCTCGTCGCCGCGACGCCCGAGCAGCTCGGCTGGCGCGATCCGGTCCGCGGACGGTGGACGCTGTTGCGGAGCCCGGCCGAGCTGGGACGCGTGACCGCGCTCGCCCCGGACATCGCGAGCTCCACAGACGGGGGCGGGGGGGCCGGGGGGGCCGGGGGGGGCGTCTGGATCGCGGGGACCAACGGCCTCGGCTTTTGGGACATCGGGCGCGCCACGTTCCGCACTCTCACCGTGCCGCTCGACGTGCCGGCGCCCGTGCGCGACGTAGCGGTCGATCCGCCCTACGTGTGGGTGGCCACGGACAGCGGGCTGGTACGGTTCGCTCGCGACGCGGCGTTGCGGTGAGCGCCAACCTGCGCCTCGGCGGTGGTGGGGAGTTCGACCGGTTGCGTCGCATCTTCGCGCGGCTGGGGCGGACTGGGCGGGGGCTGGGAGACGACTGCGCGCTGATTCGCGTCGGCCGCACCTGGCTCGCAGTCAGCATCGATCTGAGCCTCGAGCGGGTGCATTTCCGGACCGACTGGCTCTCGTTCCGGGAGATCGGGTGGCGGTCGGCGGCGGCGGCCTTATCGGACCTCGCCGCCGAAGGCGCGCAGCCGTTCGGGGTGCTGGTCTCCCTCGGAATACCCGGAAAAGGCCGGGGAAGAGGGAAGGGGGAAGGGGACCCCGCGACCGAGATCATGGCGGGCGTGGGTGCCGCGGCACAGCGTGTGGGCGCCGCGGTGCTGGGGGGCGACCTGGTCCGCTCGGCGCGCTACATCGCGGACGTCTGCGTCCTGGGGTGGACGACGCGCCCGGTGCGGCGCGACGGCGCGCGGCCCGGCGACGGCCTGTGGGTGACGGGAGCGCTGGGCGGCGCGCAGGCCGCGCTGCGATCGCTCGCCAAGGGGCGCCGCCCGCCGCCCGCCCTGTTCCACCGGTTCGCGCGTCCCGAGCCACGCATAGTCGCGGGGCGGCGGCTCGCGGACCTGGGCGCGCGCGCGATGATCGACATCTCGGACGGTCTGGCGGCGGATGCCGCCCACCTCGCCGCGGCGTCGGGCGTGCGCGTCGAAATCGCGCTCGAGCAGGTCCCCTGCGTTCGCGGCGTCGATCGCCACAGTGCCGCCGCGAGCGGCGAGGAGTTCGAGCTGCTCGCCGCGCTGCCGCCGCGGTTTCGCGAGCCTGACGCGCACGCTTTCCGGCGCGCAACTGGCCTGCCGCTCACTCGGATCGGGCGGTGTGCGCGCGGGTCGGGGGTGCGCGTCACTGACTCCGGCCGGCCGATCGCGCCGCCCGCGGGCTACGATCATTTTTCTGCGGGATGATCCGCACCGTCTGGTTCTACGTGGTGCTCGTTGTTTCGAGCGTGATTCACGCGGGCGGAGTGCTCGTCGCGGCCCTGGTGGGCGTGAAACGCCGCCCCGGCGGGGTCTACGACTGGGGGGCGAACGATTGGGCGCGCGACATCATCGCGGCGGCCGGCACGCCGGTCGAGCTCGAGGGACGCGAGCGCATCCCGCCGCACCAGCCCGTCGTGTACGCCTCCAACCATTCCTCCATGTTCGACATCTGGGCGCTCGCCGCCGCGCTCCCGGGATCGGTCCGCTTCGTCGCGAAACAGGAGCTCGTGAAGGTCCCGTTGCTGGGTCGCGCGATGGTCGCGGCGGGCCACGTCGCGATCGATCGGTTCAATCGGGCGCGTGCCTTCGAGGCATACGAGCGCGCAGCCGCGGTGATCCGCGGCGGCATCTCCGCCGTGGTGTTTCCGGAAGGCACCCGCAGCCGCACCGGGGAGCTGCTGCCGTTCAAGAACGCGCCGTTCGGCCTCGCCATCGCGGCGGGCGTGCCCGTCGTGCCGGTGTACGTCCACAACACCTTCGAGATTCTTCCCAAGGGCGGCATCCGGCTGCACCCGCGGCCGATCCGCATCCTGGTGGGCGAGGCGATCCCCACCGCGGGGCTCTCACTCGACGACCGGCAGGGGCTGGCCGAGCGCACGCGCGCCGCTCTGCTCGCGCTGCGGGCGCGCGTTGACTCGGGGGGCGCCTCCCGCTAGGGTAGGGGCCACGATGAGCACCATCATTTCCGTGCACGCGCGCGAGATCCTCGACAGTCGGGGCAACCCGACCATCGAAGCGGATGTCACGCTGGCGAGCGGCGCCGCGGGTCGCGCGGCGGTGCCGAGCGGGGCGTCCACCGGGGAGCATGAAGCGGTCGAGCTGCGCGACGGCGATCAGAAGCGCTTCCTCGGCAAGGGCGTGCTCGAGGCGGTCAAGAACGTGAACGAGGTGATCGGGCCGCGGCTCGAGGGGATGTCGGCGGAAGAGCAGATCGCCGTGGATTACGCCATGCTCGAGCTCGACGGCACGCCGAACAAGAGCCACCTCGGCGCCAACGCGATTCTGGCGGTGTCGATGGCCGCCGCCCGGGCGGCCGCGCAGGACGCGGGGCTCCCGCTGTACCGCTACCTCGGCGGACCGGTCACGAACGTGTTGCCGGTGCCGATGATGAACATCCTGAACGGCGGCGCCCACGCTGCCAACACGGTCGACTTCCAGGAGTTCATGGTGGTGCCGATCGGCGCCGAGAGCTTCCCGGAGGGCCTGCGGATCGGCGTGGAGGTGTTTCACGCGCTCAAGAAGGTGCTCGCCAAACGCAACCTCTCCACCGCGGTCGGCGACGAGGGTGGGTTCGCGCCCAACCTGCCGAGCGACGAAGCCGCGCTCGAAGCGGTGATGGCGGCGATCGACGCCGCCGGCTACGAGCCCGGGAAGGACGTGGCGATCGCGCTCGATCCGGCGGCGTCGGAATTCTTCCAGGACGGCTGCTACGTCTTCAAGAAGAGCGGCGCGGGAACCAAGACGGCAGAAGAGATGGTCGCATTGTACAAGGGCTGGATCGATCGCTACCCCATCGTGTCGATCGAAGACGGACTCGCCGAGGACGATTGGTCCGGCTGGGCAAAGCTCACCGAGGCGCTGTCGTCGCGCGTGCAGCTCGTCGGCGACGATCTGTTCTGCACCAACATCGAGCGGCTGGACCGCGGCATCGAAGAGGGCGTCGCCAACGCCATTCTCATCAAGCTGAATCAGATCGGCTCGGTCACCGAGACGCTGCAGTGCATCGAGCACGCGCGCTCCAACGGCTACGGCGCCGTCATCTCGCACCGCTCGGGAGAGACCGAGGACACCTTCATCGCCGATCTGGCCGTCGGGGTCGGGGTGGGGCAGATCAAGACGGGCAGCGCCTCCCGCACCGACCGCGTCGCGAAATACAACCAGCTCCTCCGAATCGCCGAAGAGCTGGGCGACGTGGCCTACTATCCGGGCCGCGACCTGTACGGCCTGTGACCCGCTCCCGCCTCGCCGGCATCGCCGGCGCCGTCGTGCTCGCGGGGCTCGCGTTTCAGGCGGGAGAGTACGGCACGGTGGACTGGCTGAAGCTGCGCCGCCAGCTCATCGAGGAGCGCCGGGCGGTGCGCAGTCTCGAGGTTGAGCTCGACTCGCTCGCCCGGCTGGCCCGGGCCCTCGAAACTGACCCGGCCGCACAGGAGCGCGCGGCCCGGGAGCAGTTCGGCATGATCCGCAGGGGCGAGATCCTCTACCGCTTGGTGCCGCAGACCGACACGCTGGCGGCGCCGCCCCGCTGAGGCGTGCGGCCGGATGTCCGGCCGCTCAGCGACCCCCGATCCCCAGGGCGAAACTGACGGCCTCGACCGACTCGGTTTGGGCTCCACTCGCGAGCCGGGCCCCGTCGACGCGGTAGCCGAGCCGGAACCACACAGCCGACCGGCGCGGTCGCAGCAAGACGCCGGCTTCGCCCCCCTGTACGTGGTCCACCGGCGCGGGGAGGTTCACCTTGGCCGAGAGCGCGTACCACAGCTCGACGTAGGTCTCGAGCGGCGTCGAGGGCAGGGCACCCTGCGCCCTAGCGCGCGCCTGCCACATCACCCAACGCACGGTCGTGGTGTCGAAGACGAACGCGCGGACGTGCGGCCCGACGCCGAGCGAAAGCCACGGCACCGGCTGCACACCGAGCAGCAGGCGGGCTTCCACGAGATCGCGCCCCACGGTGTCGGGAGACCCGCTGCGCGGCTCGAGGCGGCCTTCGAGGTACTGCGCGCTCAGAGTAAACTTGGCGAGACTGACACCCGCCTGGACGCCGAACGTCGGGCCGCCGAACGACCCTGCAACAGCCCCCCCGAGCTTCGTTCCGTAGCGTACGATCGCGCCGTCCGCGAAGGCGGTGCCGCGCGGGCGCTGCTGCGCGGCGAGCCCCGACGCCAGCACCGTGAGGCCGGCGACGGCCAACACCAGCGTCTTCATTGCGCCCCCAGTTCCACGACCGTGGCCGGTCCGGCCCGGATGATCAGCCGGACCTCGGCCTTGGCCTGCGCGTTCTGCTTCTGCACCTGCTCGAGCCGGCGCCGGAAGGCATCGCGCACCGCGGTGTTCGCTCCCCCTACGACATCGACGGCGGGCGCGGATCGCTGCGCGAAAAAGCTCGCGATCCCGGCCCCGCCGATGGCGGCCGCCACCGCGAATCGGCCTTTGAAGCCGCCGGCGTCCTGCGCGACGATCGAGGGGAGCACCACCACGGCGACGGCCGCCGCCAGGCCGCCGGCCAGCGAGCGCACCGCCGGACCCGCAGGCGCGTGCAGCGGCGGTGCGGTGCCGTCCGGTCGGGCGGGCCACAGCTGGGTGTCCGGCGGCGCCCGCTCGATCATGAGCGTGAGCTGGCGGACCAGATGGCCGGCCTTCGCCGCCCGGGGCGTGACCCGCAGCAGGTAGCGACCGCTCTTCACGGGATCGCCCTCGTCGGTCAGCCCGTCCCAGGTGACGGCGAGGCTGTCGGTGATCGATCCAGCGAAGACTTCTCGCACCGGCTTCCCGTCCGGGAGCGTGATGGCGACGGCGATGTCGTGCGGGGAGCTCGCCAGCAGCCGGGCGGTGAAGTGCTCCGCCTTGGCGCGGAACTCGGTCACGGGCGGGACCTGCAGGAAGACCGTCTTCGTCTGCTGCCGCACTTCCTGAAACACGCCGGTCACCTGCGGCGGAAAGATGATCTCGCTTGGCCGGTACTTCGGGTCGGTGACGGCGATCTGCCGGAAGGCGGCGAGGGCGGAGTCCCGGTTGTCGCGGAACAGCTCGGTGGCGCCGAGATACGTGAGGGCCTGCAGCCGCTCGACCACGGAAAGGGTGTCGCCCGTCGTGCGGGCGAGGCCGCGACGCAGGATGGCGGCGGCCTGGTCGTAGTCCAGGCTCTGATACGCCCGCATCCCTTGCGCGAGCAGGTCGCTGGCGGACTGCTGGGCGGCGACGCTGCGCGCCGTCAGCGCGAGCAGCGTGACCAGGAGCACCGGAAGAACGCGGCGTATCATGGGGTGAGCTCTCGCAGGACGATGTCGGTGATCTTGAGCTGCTGGCCGGAGCCGATCTCGAACGTGCGCTCGTACGGCTGGAAGCCTTCCCGCTCGACGCGCAGCGAGTGCGTCCCGGGCCAGACAGGCAAGTCCTTCAGCGGGACGGTCCCGACCATTTGTCCGTCGAGGTACACGTTGCCCCAGGGCAACGAGTTGACGTACAAGCGGCCCAGCTCCATGCGGCCCCCCGTGTTGGCGGGCGGCGGCGTGGGTTTCACGACCGTCTTGGGCGGAGCGGTGTGCGTCGCGCGCGGCGCCGCCGGTCGCGACGCTGGGGCCAGGGGACGGGCCGTGGCACGCGGGGCATCGGGCTGCGGGCGTGGAATTTCCGGGGTCGGCAGCGTGTCACGCGGCTCGGTCGCCGCGGGATCCGTCGCGGGCGGTGGCGGCGGGGCGGGAAGGGTCGCGGTGGGGGATGGCCGCCCCATACGCCGATCGATCGGTGGGGCGGCGGGGAGCGACGACAGGGTGAGCCACACCCCACCCGCCCCGAGCACGAGCACGAGCCCGGCCGCCGTGGCCAGGCGCCGGCCGAGGCGGTGCGGCTCGGGCTCGTCGTCCATAATCACGACGGGAGAGCCCGGCCCGCGCCGCGGGTTGAGCGAGAACATGCCGGCCCGCGCTCCGGCCCCCGCACCCGGCGCCGTGCCCCCGACCGCGGCGACCAGATCGAGCACGCTCGGGAACCGGTCGGCGGGGCGCTTGCTCAACCCCTGCCGCAGCGCGTCCGAGACGTGCGGCGGGATGTCCGGTCGGAGCTCGCTGAGCTGGGGCGGCGCTTCTCCCGCGGGCCGCGTCCCGCTCAGACATTCGTAAGCGAGCGCCGCCAGCGCGTACTGGTCGGCCCCGGGCGTCGGCCCGCGCGCGTTGAACACCGCGGCGGCCTCCCGTGCGCTCGCTACGACCTCCGCGACGGCGAAGTCCCCCACCAGTGCCCACTCGTTCGCGTCCAGGACGACGTTGCCGGACGAAAGCGCTCCGTGGAACACACCGCGCCGGTGCGCGTAGTCCAGCGCGCTCGCCACCTGCTCCAGGATGCGCAGGCAGTGGGTCAAGTCCATCGGTCCGTTGGTGCGGACCAGCTCCGCGACCGAGCGACCTTCGACGTGCTTGGTGGAGAACCACAGGAAGCTCGCCGTGGCGCCGCAGCGGTAGATCGGGAGGATGTGCGGATGATCGAGCGCCGCGGCCGCCTCGGCGGCTCGCCGGAAGCGATCCTCCGCTCCCGCGTCGCGGAGCGGCTGGCGCGGGGCGACCTTCACCTCCACCTGCCGATCCTGACGCGGATCGTAGGCGAGGTAGACCGCGGTCGTGGTCTCGTCCCCGGCCGACAGCAGCGCCTCGATGCGGAATTCCCGCGCCAGCTCGCGCCGCGCGTCCAGCTCGGTGAGGGCGGGGGCCGGAGGGCCCGGCGAGGACGGGGAGGGTGGGGGGGACGCCGGCTCGGCGTTGGCACCGGGCAGCTGGTAGCCGCACACCGCGCACGCCGGCGCACCGTCCGGAATATCGAAGAGCGAGCAGCGCGGACACTTCATTTAGAACACACCCATGGTGACCGCTCCGCACATCGCGTCCCCCGGCCCAGCGGCGGAGCCATGCTACGTATACACCGGCGGCTCGAGCGTCGCGTGGGTCTCATGGCTTGCCTGGCGCAGTATGCAAGCGCCGCACCGCGTCGCAGCGCCTAAGTGGCTACGTTGGCCCGAGATCGCGTCACTCTGGGCACGGCCTATGTGGCGGGCACGCCACGGCTGTGGAGCCCGCGCTTCCGGCTTCAGGGCGACGCTCTGATCTTGAAATCTAATGGGACATTGATACATACGCGCACGGGCCGGTTCCCCCCCCGGCCTGGGCGACCGCCGGCTCAAGGGTTCGGCGGGCTTCGCGCGATGCGGGCCACTTGTCGTCCCGCAGTGCCATACTGTACGCCAGGGACGCGCGGGCATCTCCGCCCGCCGCGGAGTCGTTCGCGCGGAGGAATGGATGACGCCGCGCACCGGCGACTAGATGGGCGAAGGCAGCGTCGGTGCGGACCAGGTGGCGAAAGGTACTCTAGCCACTCCCGCCCTGTTCGCGGCTCCGCTAGGTTCTTCTCCTGCAAGTAGGGCGGCGTAGCTCAGCTGGTTAGAGCAGCGGAATCATAATCCGCGGGTCGTCGGTTCGAGTCCGACCGCCGCTATTAAGGAGAACGTCACAAAGACTTCAGGAACTCGATGATGGCTTGCTGATCGCTCTGGGTCAGCTTCTGAAAGCGGTTGGACGCATCGCTCGCTTCCCCCCGATGCCGCACGATGGCGTCGCGTAGCGTCAATGACGCCCCGTCATGCATCAGCCGCGGCCGCAGCCGCACGCCCCATAACGGCGCCGTCCGCACCTTGTTTCGCGTGCGGCCGACACTGTCGATCGAGAATTCCCTCCACACGATCTTGTAGACGGCCGGCCCATAGTGCTCCGGCATCGCCATGACGATGCCGTCGCCCGTGCCGACGTTGTGCAGCAGGTAATCGCCGAACGGGTGGAATGCCTTTTCGCCCAGCGCCGGTGGGATGGTGTCGACGCCGCCGTTGATCACGGTTCCGGCGGCGGCGGTGACCAGAGTCCGGACGTGACACGTGGCGCAGCCGATCGCGTCGAACAGTTCCGACCCGCGACGCGCCGCCGGCGTCGCGGCCAGCAGCGTGTCCCGGGCGGGCGCCTTGGTGGCCCGCATGAAGCGGGTGAACCGGTCGATATCCGCAAGCCCCGAGGAGTCGGTCGTATTGTTCGGCTCGGATGCCGTATTGCACAGCGTGGTCACTTCGTCGGGGAGCAGCCGGCTGGTGATGCCCATCTCATTCAAGTAGGCATCGGCCGAGAACGACAGCAGGCTGGCGTGCTGATCCTTCCAGCCGAACCGCCCGATGCGCGTTTGCCCCGGGGCCTCCAGGATCGGCACATAGAGCGCCTGACCGCGGATCGTGCCGCGCGTCGTCCGACGTTGTGCGCGCGCGATCTCGATCAGCGTCTCGTCGGCGACGGCTTCCACCAGCCCGTCCCCCAGCAGGTTGAGGGAAGCGCGCAGCGTGCGAATGGTCTCTGTGTCGGGCACCCGCTCTTGAATCTCGGAATCCCGGAACGCCGCGTTCGGACAAATGGCCCGATCGTTGACGAGCGTGCGACCGGAGATGGTGACGGTGCCGCGCGCGATCGGGATGTCCGCGTTGCGGAACTGTCCATCCGGTCCCAGATGACCCACCCGCAATTCCGTGATCTGACTCGCTGCGCCGGAGGTGGGGTTTTGATGGCATTCGCGGCAGGCCTGCGCGTTGTAGAGTGGTCCCAATCCGTCCGCGAGTTCTTCCACCTCGTCGAATACGTCCTGATCCGCTTGGTGGGTGGAGTCATCAACCGTGCCGTTGCTCCGGTTGTCGAATCCGGTGGGCGCCTCCGCCGCGCTGCTCGGAACCGGGACCTGAATCGGTGGCGGGGGCGCGCTCATGCGGCACGCCGCCAGCGCTACTGCCGCCGAAGTGAGCCACAGGGCGCGGCGGACGGGTGCAGGTGCCGTCATGGGAGCCTCGGAATGAAAGGGTGACCCTGGGCCGGGGCGCTGGCCTCCACACCGCAGCCTAACGCTCAATTATCGATCGCACAAGCAGTTAGCCAAGCCGCCACAGGGCGGTGTGGCCCCCGTCGCTGTCTGTTTCACCCTGCTAATGGCATATTGGTCCCCCCCTATGGCCAGCATCGAGAAGGACGTCTGGGTATTCCGGATCGTGCATCAGGACACGGGCAAGCCCGCGCAGGGCGTGCCCGTGACGGTGCTCGACAAGTCCGGGAATCCGGCGGGCTACTGGGTGAGCGAGGCCGACGGGACGGTGGCGATCCCACGGCGCGACGTCGTGAAGCTGCGGCTGCGCGTGGGGCTCCGCAACGAAGAGCCGATCGAGCTGGCGACCGCGACGCTCGGGGAAGGGCCGATCGATCTCGCGGCCCCGACCTGGCTGCCGCAGACCGGAGCGGGCACGAGCGGCGCCGCGCGAGACCCCGCTCCGACCAACCCGCCGCGTCCCGTCGAGCCGCACGACGTGCCGGGGCACGTGCTCTACTTCCAGCGTCTGGTGATGTTCGCCGACCGGGCGCCCAAGCCGAGCGGTGCGCCGCGGGACCCCGTGGCGGACTTCTTCGCGCTCGCGAGCGACGTCACGGCGCCGCTGCGCTATGGCGCGCTCGTCGAAGTCGAGCAGGCCTGGCAGTCGCTCGGCGTGCAGTGGGGCGAGCTGCTCTACAGTGTGTCGCTCACTCCGGGCGACGAGGCGCGCCTCGCCGTGCTGGACGGCCGCTGGCGCCGCGAGGCGGAGGCGCGCGAGCGCCCGCTGCAGATCCTCGCCCGCATGGTGGGGAGCTCGATGCTGGGCGACCTGGTGACGGTGCTGGGCACCGACCTCCAGCTCGATCCGCTGACGCTCTCCGAGCCCGCCGTCGACACCGCGGTGATCAACACCGTGCAGCTGATCCGCGACCGGACCGAGCGGATGAGCAATGCGCTGCGGCGCCGGCCGCTCGGCGTGGTCGACGCGAATCACGAGGCGCCGTCGCAGGCGGCGATCCGGACGGTGCGCAACACCAGCCCGGACCGGGTCGTGACGTTTCACTTCTTCGAGCCGCTCGAGCGCTTCAAAGTCGTGGTGCGGACGCCGCGGGTGCGCCCCGTGATTTTCGTGCCGTTCCGGCTCCCGAACCTGGCGACGCCGGATGTGGTGCGCCGCTTCGGGTACATCTTCCGGCGCACGCTGCTCGACCGCGCGCTGCAACCGGAGCTCGATCGGTTGCTGACCACCGACAGCGGCGAGTCGAGCCCCGGCTCGGCCCGCAACCGGCTGCTCGAACACATCGAAGCGAACCTGCTGTACTACTCGACCGCCATCATCTCTGCGGGGGATCCCGCCGCCCGGCACGCCGCCTTGGCGAAGCTGCCCGACCCCTCGGGGCGGCCCCTCACCGATGTGGTCGAGAACACCGTGCTGGGGCGCGTCGGCAACGCGATCGCGCTGCCGCTGCGCTCTCCCGCTCAACTGCCGCGCGAGTGGCGCGAATCGCTCGCCGCCTACACGGCGCGGCCGCCGCGCGTGAACGAAGCCTTCAACGTCACGATTCCGCATCCGGGTGTGTGGGTCACGGCGCAGCCGCACGATCCGATGGAGCAGGCGGCGGAGCGGGATAAACTGGCTTGATGTCGCGGGATCGCTCGGCGGCGAACCGCTGCGCGGCTTCGAGCAGAGCTTCGTACTCCTCCCGCCACGCGGGCGGCATGTTCGCCCGAAAGTACGCCGCCGTCATGACCGTCCCGCTCGGGCCCTTGCTCGCGCCGTAACCGACGTCCACGACGTCACCCAGAAAGCAGGTCGAGCTCCCCGTATCCATCACGTTGGCGACACGGCATTCGAAGTGCGCGTAGCACTCGTCCAGCACGGGGACGCCCAGCGTGCCTTGGTGGTGGGGGACATCGGCGAGCTTGTCGCGCGCACGCCCGCTCGTGAAGCCGAGACGATGGATCATGTCGAACTGGTCGTTGCGGAGCAGGTGCAGCGCGAAGCGTCCGGTCTCGAAGATGAAGTCGTGACTCAAGTTGAACTTGTGGATGTAGACTGACACGCGGGGAATCGCCGGCACGATCGACGCGCGCACGGCCGAATCGGAGATCATGCCGTTGCGCTTGCCACCCCGCTCGCACGTGATCGCGACGACGGGCGACGTGAGGTTGCGCAGCAACTGGTAGGTCTCGTCCGGCCGCATGCCGGCAAGATATCATTATGCATATGGCTCCGCTGCTCGAGCGACTGCGCGCGCACCTCGATCGGGCCCGGCTCTTTCCGGCGCCGGGCCCCGCCGTGCTGGCCGTCTCCGGTGGTCTCGACTCGGTGGCGTTGCTCGACCTGATGCACTCGGTCGCACCCGAGCGCGGCCTCTTGCTCGTCGTGGCACACGCGGATCACGGCATTCAGATGGAAAGCGGCAAGGTTGGACGGATGGTACGGAGACTGGCGGCGACATACGCCGTGCCGTTCGAGCTCGGCGAGCTCAACCTCGGTCCCGATGCGACCGAGACGGCGGCGCGGCGGGCGCGCTACGCCTGGCTCACCGAAGTCCAGCGCCGCCACGCCGCGCGCTACCTCGTCACCGCACATCACGCGGACGATCAGGTAGAGACGATCCTGCTGCGCGTGCTCAAGGGGAGCGGGCCCGCCGGACTCGCCGGCATGCCGGCGCGCGGGCGCGGCGGGATCGTGCGGCCGTTGCTCCCGTTCAGCCGAGCCGAGCTCGCGGCGTACGTCGCGGAGCGCGGGCTCGGGTTCCACGACGATCCCGCCAACCGCGATCCCCGGCACCTGCGTTCGTGGCTCCGCGTCACGCTGCTGCCGCAGCTGGCTGCACGTCTCGGGAGCAACCTGCGCGCCGACCTGTTGCGGTTGGGACGGGCGGCCGCGGTCGAGCGGCGCGCGTGGGACCGTGCGCTGGAACTCGTTCCGGAGCTTCGGCTTCAGCGCTCCGCCGCAGGCTTCGACGTTGCTCGCGCCCCCCTGTCCCGCTATGATGAGGCATTGTCGGCTGCGTTGTTGCGGGCCGCCGCGCGGCGACTAGGGCTGGTGCTGGGCACCCATCGGGCGCGGCGGCTGCTGGCCCTCGCGGACCGGCCATCGGGGCGCCGCCTTGCGCTCGGCGCCGGATGGGTGGCCGAAGTCGCGTTCGATCGGCTGCGGGTGTACCGGGGCTCGCCGGGCGCGGCGAGCCCGGTCGTGGCGAGCCGGCAGAAGGGCAGCGCGCTGTTCGGCGGCTTTCGCGTGGAGTGGGCGCCCGGGCCCGCGCCGGCGCGGTTGCCGCGCTCGGACTGGACGACGTGGATCGCCGGATCGAGCTGGGAGGTGCGCGCGTTGCGCCCGGGCGATCGGCTGGTGCCGGTGGGAGGCGTGGGGCATCGGCCCGTGCGGCGGTTGCTGATGGAGGCACGCGTGCCGCGCAGCTCGCGGGCGAGCTACCCGGTCGTCGCCCGCGGCGAAACCATTCTCTGGGTTCCCGGAATCTGCCGGAGCGCAGCCGACCTCCCGCGGCCCGGAACTCGGGCGGTGCGGTTGCATGTTACCGAGTGCAGCGAGCCTCAGACAGACGGGCGGGCGTAAGCTCGCCGGCATCGTGTTCGACGAGGAGACGATCGCGCGGCGGGTGCGGGAGCTGGGCCGCGAGATTACGGCGGCCTATCCCGACGGCGAGCTGGTCGTGCTCGGGTTGCTCAAGGGGAGCTTCATCTTTCTGAGCGACCTGGTGCGGCGTCTCGAGCGCCCGCTGCAGGTGGATTTCCTGGTCGCCGCGAGCTACGGCGCCGCTACCATCTCGAGTGGTGACGTCCGGATGCTGTACGATCCGGAGACCGAGCTCCGGGGTAAGCATATCCTGCTGGTCGAGGACATCGTCGATACCGGGAAGACGCTGAACCGACTGGTGACGCTACTGCGGGAGCGGGACCCGCAGAGTCTGGAGATTTGCGCGTTGCTGCACAAGCATCTGGCCCAGCACCTCGTGCTCGAGCCGAAGTTCGTCGGGTTCGACGCACCGCGGTCGTTCCTCGTCGGCTACGGGCTCGATCACGCCGAGAACTTCCGGCACCTGCCCTACATCGCGAGCCTCGCCTAAATGCCGAACCGCGTTCCGCCACCGCGCGAGTTCAACTGGGCCCGCACGCTCCGCACGTTGTCGTTCTGGGCGCTCCTGATCGTGGGCTCCATCGCGCTGGTGCAGTTCGCGTCGAGCCGCCGCCAGGAAGCGGTGGAGATCTCCTACACCCAGTTCACCGAGCAGCTCGACGGCGGGAACGTCGCCGCGGTCGAGATCACCGAGCGGCAGCAGATCAAGGGCGACTTCAAGCACGCCGTCGCGGTCGGGCGGCGCTCGGCGGAGCATTTCACGACCCTGCTGCCGTTCGAGGCCCGCTCCGAGTGGGTGCAGACGCTCCAGCAGAAGGGCGTGGACGTGCGGGCGCGGGAGGAGAAGCAGTCGTTCGGCGTCTTCCTCTTCAGCTTCCTGCCGTACCTGTTCATCCTCGGCCTCATCATTTTCATGCTGCGGCAGATGCAGCAGGGTGGGAACCGGGCGTTCGCCTTCGGCAAATCCAAGGCCAAGCTGCTCTCGGGCGACACCCCGAAGATCACGTTCGCCGACGTGGCGGGGTGCGACGAGGCGAAGCAGGAGCTCGAGGAGATCATCGACTTCCTCAAGGATCCCCAAAAATTTCAGCGCCTGGGCGGCCGGCTTCCCAAAGGCGCCCTCTTGGTCGGGCCGCCCGGCACGGGCAAGACGCTGCTCGCGAAGGCCGTGGCGGGCGAGGCGGGGCGGCCGTTCTTCTCGATGTCGGGATCGGACTTCGTGGAGATGTTCGTGGGGGTGGGCGCCTCACGGGTGCGCGACCTGTTCGAGCAGGGCAAGGCCCACGCGCCCTGCATCATCTTCATCGACGAGATCGACGCCGTCGGGCGCCACCGCGGCGCGGGGCTCGGCGGGGGGCACGACGAGCGCGAGCAGACGCTGAATCAGCTGCTCGTCGAAATGGACGGCTTCGAGTCGAACGACGGCGTGATCCTGCTCGCCGCCACCAACCGGCCGGACATCCTCGACCCCGCGCTGCTGCGCCCGGGCCGATTCGACCGGCAGATCGTGGTGGACATGCCCGACGTGAAGGGCCGGGAGCAGATCCTGCGGGTCCACACCCGCAAGATTCCGCTCGGGACCGGTGTGAACCTGGAGCGCATCGCCAAGGGAACGCCGGGTCTGTCTGGCGCCGAGCTGTCGAACATCGTCAACGAGGCGGCCCTCCTCGCCGCCCGCCGCAACAAGGGCGCCGTGGACATGAACGACCTCGAGGACGCCAAGGACAAGGTGATGCTCGGCCTCGAGCGCAAGAGCATGGTGCTCTCGGACGAGGAGCGCCGTCTCACGGCGTATCACGAGGCAGGCCACGCGCTCGTCAGCCTCAAGGTCCCCGGTCTCGACCCGCTCCATAAGGTCACGATCGTGCCGCGCGGGCGAGCGCTCGGCATCACCTTCTCGCTCCCGGAAGAGGACCGGCACAACTACACCAAGCAGTACATCGTCGGCCGGCTCGCGATGGCGTACGGCGGCCGGGTGGCGGAGGAGCTCGTGTTCGGGCCCGAGAAAGTCACCACCGGCGCCGCGCAGGACATCCAGCAGGCGACCGAAATGGCGCGGCGCATGGTGACGCAGTTCGGCATGAGCGACGTCGTCGGCCCGATCGCCGTGGGCGATCGCGAGGCCGAGATCTTCCTCGGCCGCGAGGTGGTGCAGCGGCGCGAGATCTCCGATCGCACCGCCGAGATCGTGGATACGGAGCTCAAGCGCATCCTCTCCGAGGCGTACGAGCGCGCGCGCACCATCGTCGCCGGCCATCGCGCGGCGCTCGACCGGCTGGCGAGCGCGCTGCTCGAGCGCGAGACGCTCGATCGCGAGGAGGTGGAGCTGGTGGTCGCCGGCCGGCCGCTGCCGCCGGTGGTCCCGCCGCCCGCGCCCGCGACGCCGCAGCCGGCGTCCGACGGCGCCACGAAAGAAAAGACCCCCGCCCGCGGTCCCGTGCTGGGGAGCCCGCCGCCCGAGCCCGCCGGCGCGTGAAGGTCACCGCGCTCGCCGCCCACACTCCCGAGGCGGTGCGCGCGGCGCTCGTGGCCCGCGGCTGGGACGCCCAGCCCGCGTGGTTCGCCGCCACGGGCATGCAGCCCCTGGTCGTTCTCCTCGAAGACATCTCCGACGCCGAACGCGAAGCGCTGGTGCACTGGGGCGTGAAGGCGGGCGCCGACGTGCTTACGGGCGCCGGGTGGGCGCTGGTGGGTGCCGCGGCGAGCCGGCTCGCCCCGCTGGCGCGGCCCGATCGTGTGCCCGCCGGCCTCGAGCGCCTCAGTCCCGACTTGGGCCGCCTGCTCGCGGCGCACGCGGAGCCGCCGCCGGCGTGGGAGATCGCCGGCCAGCGGCTGGCGCTCGACCATCCCGTCATCGTCGGCATCATCAACGTCACACCCGATTCGTTCTCGGACGGAGGGCGGTTCGTCGCGGTCGATCGCGCCATCGCCCAGGCGGAGCGGCTCATCGCCGACGGCTGCGAGCTGCTCGACGTGGGCGGTGAATCCACGCGGCCCGGGGCGACGCCGGTCTCGGTGGACGACGAGATCGCCCGGGTCGTGCCGGTGATCGAGCAGCTGGCGCGGCGCCGGCTCGGTCCGATCTCGGTCGATACGCGCAAGGCGCCGGTGGCGCGCGCCGCCATCGCGGCCGGGGCCGCGGTCGTGAACGATGTCGCGGGTCTCGCCTTCGACCCCGAGCTCACCCCCGTCGTGGCGGAGGCGGGCGTGGGCGTGATCCTCATGCATATGCGCGGCACCCCCGATACCATGGACTCGCTCGCCAGCTATCGGCACGTGGCGGCCGAGGTCGCCGCCGAGCTCAGCCAGACCGCGGCGCGGGCGGAGCAGGGCGGCGTGGAGCGCGAGCGCATCGTCGTCGATCCCGGCTTCGGGTTCGCCAAGCGTCCGGAGCAGAACTTCCGGCTGCTCGACGAGCTGGCAAGCGTGGTCGCGTTGGGCTATCCTGTAGCGGTCGGACCGTCGCGCAAGCGGTTCCTGGGGCACGCCACCGGCCGACCGGTGGAGGATCGGGACCGAGCGACGGCCGTCGCGTGCGCCCTCGCGTGGGAGCGGGGGGCGCGGGTGTTTCGGGTCCACGACGCCGCCGTCGCGCGTGAAGCGCTGCTGGTGGCGTGTGCCACCACGAGCTCACGGTGAACTTCGAAGCCTACCGCTTCCTCATCCCGCGCTTCTGGCCGGACGTCGTCGAGATCGTCCTGGTCGCGTTCGTGATCTACCGCTTCCTGCTGTTCCTCGTGGGCACCCGGGCGATGCAGATCGTGGTGGGCGTGATGATCCTCTCGGTCGCGTACTTCGCCGCGCTGCTCGCCAAGTTCCAGATGATCAGTTTCCTGTTGAGCGTCGTCTTCACCTACGGCGCGTTCGCGGCCGTGGTCGTGTTCCAGCCCGAGCTGCGCAACGCGCTGGCGCGACTCGGCCAGTCGCGCCTGATGCGCCGCTTCTCGCAGGGCGATCGCCAGTCGGTGGCCGAGGAGATCGCCGAAGCGATGGACCGGCTGGCGCGGGGTGGGACGGGGGCGATCGTGGCGGTCGAAGGCGACATCGGGCTCGAGGAGTTCATCTCCTCGGGCGTGCCGATGGAAGCGAAGGTGTCGGCGGACCTGCTCACCACCATCTTCACGCCGTACTCGCCGCTGCACGATGGAGCGGTGCTGGTGCGCGGCGACCGCATCATCGGCGCGGGGTGCGTGCTGCCGCTCACCCAGTTCAAGGTCGCCGACAAGTCGCTCGGCACGCGCCACCGCGCCGCGCTGGGGTTGTCGGAGGAGACCGACGCCACCGTGTTCGTCGTGTCGGAGGAGACGTCCACCATCTCGGTGGCGAGCCACGGCCTGCTGCACCGCCACCTCACGCCGCAACAGGTGCGGGACCTCCTGTCGGGAGCGATCTCGCATCTGGAAGGCGGCGAGCGCATCACCGCGCCGGCCAGCTAACCCCACACCGCGCTGCACCTTCCCCGCACCCCCGATTGTCTCGGCTGAGGTGCGGCGCTAGTTTCCGCGGTTATGGATTTTGGGGCCCTGCCCGAGCGGCTGGCCCACGTGCGGGCCGAAATCGCGCGGCGGCAGGCGGTGGCCGGCTGGACGCATCCGGTGACGATCGTCGCCGTCACCAAGGGCTTCGGGCTGGACGCGGTCGCGGCGGCGCGCGCGGCAGGCCTCACCGACCTGGGCGAAAACCGGGTGCAGGAGGCGCTCGAGAAACTCGACGCGCCGGCCGGACGCGGCGCGAGCTGGCACCTGATCGGGCACCTCCAGCGCAACAAGGCGAAGCACGTCCCCGGGCGGTTCGCGCTGGTGCATTCGCTCGACTCGCTCGCCCTCGCGGTGGAGCTGGACAAGCGCGCCGCGGCCTTGGGAGGGGGGGCGCGGGTGCGCGTGCTGTTGCAGGTGAACGTGGCAGGCGAAGAACAGAAGAGCGGCTGCCCGCCAGCGGAGGCGCCGGCGCTGGCGCAGCGGGTGGCGGCTCTGCCGCACCTCGCGCTCGAGGGGCTCATGACGATCGCGCCGTTCACTGAGGACGAGGCGCTGCAGCGGCGCACGTTCCATGGCCTCCGGTCGCTGCGCGACGCACTGAAGGAGGATGGGCTATGGCTGGCGACGCTCTCGATGGGGATGTCCGCCGACTACGGTATAGCGGTCGAGGAGGGGGCAACGGCGATCCGCTTGGGTACCGTCCTGTTCGGGCCGAGGGCGACGGCGGCGGATCGGGAGGCGCCGGAGGCGGAGTGAGCGAAAGCGCGTTCCATCTCACGCCGCTCGACGTGCGGAAGCAGGAGTTTCGCAAGAGCCTGCGCGGCTACGAGCCGGTGGGGGTCGAGGACTTTCGTGTCCGCGTGGCGGACGAGCTGGAGCGCATCCTGCGCGAGAAGTCGGTGCTGGAAGAACGGGTGGCGGCGCTGGGCGAGCAACTGCGCGCCTACCGGGAGCGCGAGCGTGCGATGAACGAAGCGCTGGTGGCGGCGCAGCAGCTGCGTGAGGCCACGCACGTGGCGGCGCAGCGGGAGGCGCAGGTGGTGCTGCGTGAGGCCGAGGCGGAAGCGCGGCGGGTGCTCGACGCGGCGCGTGCGGCCAAGGCCGACGTGGAGCGCCAGGCCGCCGAGGTGCAGCGGCAGTACCAGCAGTACGTGGGAGGATTCCGGGCGCTGCTGGAGCGCCAGCTCGCCGAGCTCCGGGCGCTGGACGGCCAGCACGGCGGATGATCGACGCGGCGCTCCGCGCCGTCCGCGCGCGGACGAGGCTCGTCCCCGACATCGCGATCATCCTGGGCACCGGTCTCGGAGGGCTGGCGGAAGAGGTGAGCGTGGAAACGCGGATCCCCTACGGGGAGATTCCCGGGTTCCCGCTGTCCACGGTGGAGAGTCACGCGGGCCAGCTGCTCGTCGGTTCGCTGTCGGGGAAGCGCGTGGTCGCGATGCAGGGACGGTTCCACCGCTACGAAGGCTACACGCTGGCGCAGATCGCCTTCCCGGTCCGCGTGCTGCAGGCGTTGGGGGCGACCACGCTGGTGGTGTCGAACGCGTGCGGCGGTATGCATCCCTTGTGGAGCCCCGGCGACCTGATGCTCATCGCGGATCACATCAACCTGCTCGGCGACAACCCGCTCGTCGGCCCGAACGACGACCGGCTCGGCCCGCGGTTTCCGGACATGTCGGAGCCGTACGACGCGGGGCTGCGCGCGCTGGCGCGCGCGGTCGCATTGGCGCACGGCATCACGCTGCGCGAAGGGGTCTACGTCGCCGTGGCGGGTCCGAACCTGGAGACGCGCGCCGAGTACCGCATGCTGCGCGCCATCGGAGCGGACGTGGTCGGGATGAGCACCGTACCGGAGGTGATCACCGCCCGTCACATGGGCATGCGCGTGCTGGGCGTGTCGATCATCACGGACCAGTGCCTGCCGGACGCGCTGGCGCCGGCGTCGGTGGAGCAGATCATCGCGGTGGCCCGCGCGGCGGAGCCGCGGCTCACGGCGCTGATCCGCGGCGTGCTGGAGCGGCTCAACTGATGTATCCGATCTTCGATCCCAAGCTGTCGGTCGACGCGCTCGAGAAGCAGCTGCTCGCCACGTGGAAGCACGAGCGGCTGTTCGAGAAGACGCGCGAGGCGATGCGCTACGGGCCGCCGTTCGTGTTCTTCGAAGGCCCCCCCACCGCGAACGGCCGGCCGGGGATCCACCACGTCTTCGCCCGCACCATCAAGGACATGGTGTGCCGGTACCACACGATGCTCGGCCAGGCCGTGACCCGGATTGCCGGCTGGGATACGCACGGGCTGCCGGTCGAGATCGAGGTCGAGAAGACGCTCGGGATCTCGGGCAAGAAGCAGATCGAGGCCTACGGCATCGAGAAGTTCAACAAGCTGTGCCGGGAGAGCGTGTTCACCTACAAAACCGACTGGGAGTCGCTGTCGGAGCGGATCGCCTACTGGCTCGACTACGAGCATCCGTACATCACCTACACCAACGACTACATCGAGACGGTGTGGTGGCTGCTCAAGCGGCTGCACGAGAAGGCGCTCTTGTACCGCGGGCACAAGGTGCTGCCGTACTGCCCGCGCTGCGGCACCGCGCTCTCGTCGCACGAGCTGGCCCTGGGCTACGACAAGGTCCAGACGAATTCGGTGTACGTGACGTTCCCGCTGGCGAGCGATCCGAAGCGCGAGCTCGTCATCTGGACGACGACGCCCTGGACGCTGTTGTCGAACGTTGCCGTGGCCGTGCATCCGGACCTGGAGTACGGCGAATACGAAGCGAACGGCGTCCGCTACATCGTCGCGGCGGCGCGCGCCGGCGACGTGCACGTGGGGGCTAAGCCGCTCGCCGCCTGGCCGCGCGTCGCGGGCTACCGCGGGCGCGAGCTGGTCGGCCAGAAGTACGTACCGCCGTTCGACGTGGTGCCGCTGCCGCAGGAGGGGCAGCGCGCCGTGGTCGTAGCGGGCGGCTTCGTGTCGGCCGACGAGGGCACGGGGCTCGTCCACATGGCCCCCGCCTTCGGCGCGGACGACTACACGGCGGCGCAGCAGTACGGTCTCGCGTTCGTGAACCCGGTCGCGGCCGACGGGACCTTTCAGGGCACGCGCTGGGAGGAGATCAACGGCCGGCTCGTCACCGACAAGGAGACGAACCGCCTGATCATCGAGCGCTTGAAGCACGAGGGCCGCTGGCTGGAGACTCGGGCCCTCGAGCACCAGTATCCGTTCTGCTGGCGCTGCGATTCGGCTCTCATCTATTACGCCCGCAGCTCGTGGTTCGTGCGCACCACGGCGGTCAAGGCGCGGATGCTCGAGGTGAACGCGCAGGTGGGGTGGCACCCGCCCGAGGTCGGCAGCGGGCGCTTCGGCGAGTGGCTCGAGAACAACGTCGACTGGGCGCTGTCGCGCGACCGGTACTGGGGCACGCCGCTGAACGTGTGGGAGTGCGAGGCCGAGCGGGAGCACCGCGAGGTGATCGGCTCGTATGCCGAGCTGGCGGAGCGAGTGGGGAAACCGCTGCCCGGCGGCTTCGATCCCCACAAGCCGCACATCGACGGGTACGTATGGCCGTGCCGCCAGTGCAGCGGTACGATGCGGCGGGTCCCCGAGGTGATCGACGCCTGGTTCGATTCGGGCGCGATGCCGTACGGGCAGTGGCACTACCCGTTCGAGCACCAGGCGGACTTCAAGGCGCACTTCCCGGCGGACTTCATCTGCGAGGGAGTGGACCAGACACGCGGCTGGTTCTACTCGCTGCTCGCGATCGGCGTCGCCGTGCTCGATGCGCCCGTCTACAAGAACGTGATCGTGAACGGTCTGGTGCTCGACGCGCAAGGCCAGAAGATGTCGAAGACCCGCGGCAACGTGGTGAACCCGTGGCAGGTGATCGAGCAGGTCGGGGCGGATGCGGTGCGGCTCTACCTGCTGGGGCAGAGCCAGGTGTCCGCGGAGAAGCGCTTCGACCGGCGCCAGATCCCGGAAGTGGCGGGGGGCTTCCTGAACACGCTGCGGCACTCCTACAAGTTCTTCGCGGACTATGCCGGAGACTGGACGCCGGAGCGGGGGGCACCGCCCGCGGCCGAGCGATCGCTTGCCGACCGCTGGGTGCTGGCCCGGCTCGACGAGGTGGTCGCCCTAGTGCGCGACGCCTGGAACGCCTACGACGTGACGGCGGGGACTCGGGCGATCATGGACTTCGTGTCGGACGATCTCTCCAACTGGTACGTCCGCACCAACCGGCCGCGCTTCTGGGCGCCGGACCGGGCGGCGGATGAAGCGGCGCTGCGCACCCTATACGACGTGCTGCTGACGACGGCCCGCCTGCTCGCGCCCGCCGCCCCGTTCGTCGCGGACTGGCTGCACCGGGCCCTGGTGGGAACCTCCGTGCACCTCGCCTCGTTTCCGTCCGACCAGGGACGCCGCGAGCCCGAGCTGCTCGGTGCCATGGGGGCGATCCGCAAGCTGGCGTCGCTGGCGCGCGCGGCGCGGGAAACGAAGCAGCTGCACGTACGCCAGCCGGTCGCGCGGCTGCAGGTTGCGGTGCCGGCGGGGGTGAAGGGCCGGGCGTTCGCGGAGCTGCTCGACGTGCTCAAGGACGAGGTCAACGCCAAGGACGTGGAGGTCGTGACGTCCGACCACGAGCTCGTCAACCTCAAGGGAAAGCCCGACTTCCGAAGCCTGGGAAAGCGCTTCGGGAAAGACACTCCTCGCGCCGCGGCGGCCGTGTCCCAGCTCACCGCGGAAGCGCTCCAACTGCTCGAACATGGGGACCCCGTGCGGGCCGGGGAATTCGAGTTCCAGCCCGCGGATGTGACGTTGACGCGTGAGGTGGTGAGCGATTGGGCGGTGCAGGCCGACGGGCCGTACGTCGCCGCGATCGATCCCCGGCTCACCACGGATTTGGTTCAGGAGGGCCTGGCCCGGGAGCTCGTCAACCGGGTGCAGCGGCTGCGCAAGGATGCGGGGTATCAGTACACCACTCGTATCGAGCTGAGCGTCGCGGGACCGGACGACGTGGTCGCTGCGATCGCGACGTTCCAGGGCTACGTCGAGGGGGAGACCTTGGCGCGCAAGACGGTGCTCGGCGCCGTCCTCGACGAGGCGGATGTGACCAGTGAAGTCGACATCGAAGGACGCCGCGTGGTAATCGCGCTTCGGCGTCACGACGGACGAAAGGGCGGAACCCGATAATGCCGACGAAATCCAAACCGAAGACGTCCAAGGGCGGGCTGAACAAGAAGCAGCTCGCCCACCTCGAGAAGCGACTGCTGGAGGAGCGGCAGCGCGTGATGAAGGAGCTCGGCCATTATGGCGAGTCCTTCAACTCGAGCCTCCAAGCGTCCGACGGCGACCTCTCGAGCTACTCGTTCCACATGGCCGACCAGGGTACCGATGCGATGGAGCGCGAGAAGGCGTTCCTGTTCGCGTCCCAGGAAGGCCGCTACCTTTGGCACGTGAACCAGGCGCTGCGTCGCCTCTACCAGACGCCCGAGCGGTTCGGGCGCTGCGAGCAGTGCGGCGAGGACATCGGATTCGATCGCCTCGATGCCCTGCCGCACGCCCGGCTGTGCATCAAGTGCAAGGCGAAGGAGGAAGATGGTAAGCGGCGCTGACCGCCGGCTCTTTTGGGGGACGGCCGCGGCGGTGGTGATCGCCGACGTGGTCACCAAGCTACTCGCCGAGTCGTTGCTGGCCCGCCACCTCCCCGTGCCGGTACTGGGCGATTACGTGCAGCTGCGACTCGTCTACAACCAGTGCGCCGCGTTCGGACTGTGCCTCGGTGCGTACTCGCGCTGGATCTTCTTCGGGCTCGCCATCGCGGCGCTGTTCGTGCTCCGCTCCATGGTGCGCTCGGCTCGGCCAGGGGATCGGTTCCGCATCTTCTCGCTCGCGCTGGTGTGCGCCGGCGCGGTCGGCAACGTCGTCGACCGGCTGCGCAGCGCCCAGGGCGTCGTGGACTTCGTGGACGTCGGGATCGGCTCGGCACGCTGGCCCACCTTCAACGTCGCCGACTCGGCGATCACCGTGGGGGCGATCGCCCTGGCGGTCTCGCTCTGGCTCGAGGGCCGGGCGCAGGAGCGGGCGAAGGAGGCCAGGGCGGCCGAGCCCTGATGGCCGCCATTACATTCTGCGTCGTCGCCCCCGAAACCGAGCGGCTCGACCGCTTCGTGGCCGATCAGCTCGCGTTGTCCCGCACCGTCGCCGCCCGCCTCATCGCCGATAAACGCGTCACCCGTGACGGAACGCCGCTCCGCGCCTCGGCGCGGCTGGAGCGTGGGGCCGTGGTGAGCGTCGAGCTCCCCGCCGAGGAGCCGCCGCGCAGCTACGCCCCCGCGGCCACGCATCCGGAGCTGAGCTTCGTGTTCGAAGACGAGCACCTCGCCGTGCTCGACAAGCCGGCGGGTCTCGTAGTCCACCCCGGCCCGGGCCACTGGGACGACACGCTGGTGAACGTGCTGGTGGAGCGGGGCACGACGCTGTCTCAGGGCGCGACCCAAGGGCGTCCGGGGATCGTACATCGGCTCGACCGCGATACCTCGGGACTGTTGCTCGTGGCGAAGACGGACCGCGCGCACCAGCGGCTCGCGCGCCTGATCGAGCAGCGCAAGGTGGAGCGCGTCTACGCGGCCCTCACCTGGGGGCATCTCGCCACCAGCCCCGTCGACATCGAGGCCCCGATCATGCGGCACCCCAAGGACCGCAAGCGAATGACCGTGCTGGCGGGTGGGCGGCACGCCGTGACCCATGCCGCCCGGGTGGCGCGCTTCGCCCTGACCGACCTGTTGCGCCTCACGCTCGGCACCGGACGTACGCATCAGATCCGCGTGCACCTGGCGTACGTCGGCCATCCCGTCGTGGGCGACCCCGAGTACGCGCACGGTGGCAGTCGACGCGTCACCCCGTCGGAGCGGCAGGCGGCAGAGCAGCTCGAAGCACTCGCGCCGCGCCAGCTGCTGCACGCCGCCCGCTTGGCGTTCGACCATCCGATTACCGGCGCGCGGGTGAGCGTGCGCTCCGAATGGCCCGCCGACTTGGCACCCGCGCTGGCCCGCGCGGCCGCTGACCCGACTTTGCTTGCTCAACGCAACCCCTTGCAGTATCTTGGCTTCTTCGCATCGGATGAGTGACGCCGGGGTCGTTCGCCTGCTCGTGTTCCGTGTGGGCGGGCTCCTGTGTGCCGCCGAGGCGGAGCGGGTGCGCGAGATCCTGCCGCGGCTCGCGACGACCCGGATCCCCGGGGCGTCGTCGGCGGTGGCCGGTCTCGTCAACGTGCGCGGCACCCTGGTGACGGTGGTGGAGGGTTGGCGGGCGCTCCGCCAGCCGGAACCGCCCGCGTCCAACGGGACCCAGGGCGGCACGACCGTGCTCCTCGAGGTCGGCGGGGGGAGGAAGGTCCTGGGCTTCACGGTGGACGAGGTCGTCGACCTCCTCGCGGCCGACGCCGCGACGCTCGAGCGCCGGGCGGCACTGCCCGGCGTCGATCCGACGCTGGTGCGCGCCGTCGGGCGCCGCGCCGGCCAACTCTTCGTGGTTCTCGATATCGACGCGCTTCTGACCCCCATCTTGTCTTCCTAGGGAGGGTGTGTGAGTCACACTGTCCTCGTCTGCGACGACGCCATTTTCATGCGGACGATGATCTCGGACATCCTGGCGCAGGCCGGCTTCGAGATCGTGGGTGAGGCCGAGACCGGGTCGCAGGCGGTGGAGAAGTACAAGCAGCTCCGGCCCGACCTCGTCACGATGGATATCGTGATGCCCGACATGGGCGGGATCGACGCCGTGCGCGAGATCGTGAAACACGATCCGGACGCGAAAGTCCTGATGTGCAGCGCCATGGGGCAGCAGGCGCTGGTGGTGGAGGCGATCCAGGCGGGCGCGAAGGATTTTGTCGTCAAGCCGTTCCAGCCCTCGCGCGTGCTCGAAGCCGTCCAGCGCGTCCTGGGCTGAGCATGGACCTGTCGCAATACGCCGAGCTGTTCCTGGCCGAGAGTCGGGAGCACTTGAGCGCCTGTAACCAGCTGCTGCTCGAGTGGGAGCGGAACCCCGCCGGCCTGACGCCGGTGAGCGGGCTGTTCCGCGCGGTGCACACGGTGAAGGGGATGGCGGCGACGATGGGCTACGCCCGCGTCACCGACCTCGCCCATCGGATGGAGAATCTGCTCGACGTGCAGCGCCGGGGCGCGCATCCCGCGACCGACGAGCTGCTGCAGCTGTTGTTCCGGGCGCGCGACGCCCTGGAACGCGCCGTCGAGTTGTCGGTGGTGGGCCGCGAGCGCGAGCTCGACGTGGCCGCGATCGTCGCCGACCTGGAACAGGCGGCGGCGCGCATGGCGCCGGCTCGGCCTGGTGAGCGCGAGCGCCCCACGCCGCTCCCCGCGCCGCCGCCGGCGGAGCCCGAGCCGGAAGCGGCGGGCCGCCTGGTGCAGGTGACGCTGCGCCCGGAGGCGCCGCTCAAGGGCGGCCGAGCGACGCTCGTGCTCAAGCGCGCGCAGGCGCTGGGCGCGGTCCACGCGGTGACGCCGCCGGTGACGGCGTTCGAGGCCGACGAGTTCGACGGGCGGTTCAGCTTCCGGCTCGATGCGGCGGCCGCCGCGGAACAGATCGAGGCCGCGCTCAAGGCCGCCGGCGACGTCGCCCACGTGACGGTGGGCGGCGTCGAGGCGCCCGGGCCCGCGCTCGAGGCCGGCGCCGCGGCACCCGGCGACGCAGGCGCGCCCGGGGGCGGGGGGGGCCCCAGCCGCCACATCCGCGTCGACTTGCGGCGGCTGGACGGTCTCATGGATCTGATCGGGGAGCTGATCACGGTGCGCGGGCGACTGAATCAGCTCGCGGCCGAGCGGCGGGATCCGGCGGTCGACGATGTCGCCATCCAGGTGTCACGTCTCTCGGCCGACTTGCAGGCGGAGATCCTCCAGGCGCGGATGACGCCGGTGTGGCAGGTGTTCGACCGGTTTCCGCGGCTGGTGCGCGACGTGGCGCGGGAGCTCGGCAAGCAGGTGGCGTTCCGGGTCGAGGGCAAGGAGATCGAGCTCGACCGCGCCATCCTGGACGAGCTCGGCGATCCGCTGATGCACCTGCTGCGCAACGCCGTGGACCACGGCATCGAGCCGCCGGCCGAGCGCCGCCGCCGCGGCAAGCCGCCCGAAGGCGAAGTCGTGCTGACGGCGCTGCGCGAGCGCGCCAGCGTGACGATCACGGTCGCGGACGACGGCCGCGGCGTCGACCGGCGCCGCATCCTGGAGCGGGCGCAGCGCGAGGGAATGGTGGACACGCACGCGGATGCGTTGACCGACGAGCAGCTGCTGCGTGTGCTCGCCCGTCCCGGCTTCTCCACGGCGGAGGCGGTGACCAGCGTGTCGGGGCGGGGTGTGGGGATCGACGTCGCCATGACCCGGATCCGGGCGCTCGGCGGTACGATCGACATCCGCTCCGAGCTGGGGAAGGGCACGACGTTCGTGCTGCGGCTCCCGGTGACGCTCGCGATCGTGCGCGCCATCATGGCGAGCGTCGGGCCGGAGCGCTACGCCCTGCCGCTCACGTACGTGGCCGAGACGGTCGAGCTCGGCACGGTGACGACGACCATGGTCGAGGGCCGGGAGGCGATCGTGCTGCGAGACCACGTGGTGCCGCTGGTGCATCTGCGGCGGCTGTTCGGCGTCACCGGCGACCGGGCGCCCGCTCGGGCACCGATCATCGTGCTCGAGCTGGGGGACCGGCGCGCGGGCGTCGTCGTGGACGGGATGCTGGGGCAGCAGGAGATCGTGGTGAAGGGATTCGACGCGCCGCAAGGCACGCTCCCCGTGTTCAGCGGGGCGACCATCATGGGCGACGGGATCCCGGCGTTGATTCTGGACGCCGGCGGGCTCGTGTAGGGAGGGGCGATGGAGGACGTGCGGGACCTGAAGGCGCTGCAGATCGACGCCTTGCGCGAGGTGGCCAACATCGGCGCGGGACACGCGGCGACGGCGCTGTCGCAGCTCACCAACCGCCGCATCATGATCAGCGTCCCCCAGATCAACATCGCGCGCCTGGAGGAGGTGCCGGACCTGCTGGGCGATCCCCAGGAGGTCGTGGCCGCCGTGCTAATGCACATGCTGGGCGACCTCACCGGTCGGACGCTGCTGCTGTTCCCCGAACCCGTGGCACGCAAGCTGTGCGACATGCTGCTGCGCCGGCCCTCGGGGACGACCACGGTGTTCGATGCGCTGGAGCAGTCCTGCCTCAAGGAGGCCGGCAACATCCTGTCGGGCGCGTACATGAACGCGCTCTCGGACTTCATGGGCATGCTGCTGCTCCCGTCGGTGCCGAGCCTCGTGGTGGATCTGTCGGCCGCGGTGCTGACGACCACCTATCTGAACTTCGGGCACGAGCGCGATTTCGTGTTCTGCGTCGAGACCGAGTTCACGATCGACTCGCCGGAGGGGCTGCGGGGCCACTTCCTGCTGCTCCCCGATCTGGCGTCGCTCAAGGCCATCTTTGACGCCATCCGCCTGACCTGACCCGTGACGGCGCCGGCGCTTTCGGAACGCGACCTCGCCGTTCTCCGATCCTTCGCCCGCCGGATCGATCCCTCCGACGCGGGCGCGCACAACAACCTCGGCGTCCTGTACTACCAGAAGGGGCTGGTCGAGGACGCGATCGCCGCGTTCACGCGCGCGCTCGAGCTCGACCCGAAGATGCAGGTCGCCCAGCGCAACCTCGAGATCGCCTACCATGACACGGGCTACTACGATCAGCGCGTGGCCCAGCTGCGGGAGCGGCTGCGCCAGGCCCCCGACGACCGCGAGTCTCGCTGGGAGCTGGGGCGCGCCTACGCGATCCTGGGGCAATCCGAAGAAGCGATCGAGGAGTTCGAGCAGCTCGTCGCGCAGAAATCGAATGACGTCGCCGCCATCATCCAGCTCGGGCTCGCCGAGAAAGCCCGCGGGCGCCCCGAGGCCGCGACCGAGTGGTTCCTGCGCGCCCGGGAGCTCGAGCCCGACTCGAGCGTGGTGCAGTTCTACCTGGGCGAGATCTATTACAATCGGGGCCTGAACGCCGACGCCCTCGCCGCGCTGGAGCGCGCCGTGCAGCTGAACCCCGACAACGCGAACGCCCATTACCTGATGGCGTTCGTGCTCGGCGACCTGGGCCGCCATCAGGACGCCCGCGCCGCCTCGAAGCGGGCCATCCAGCTCAATCCGCCGCTCGCCCGGGCCCAGACCAATCTCTCGCTCGAGCGCTACAACGCCGAGCGCAAGAGCCAGCAGCAGCGGGCGCGCCAGGCGCCCGAGCCGCAGGTCGTCGAGGGCAACGCGCTCGCGCATTACAACCTGGGGCTGGCGTTCCGCCAGAAGGGGTACTACAACGAGGCGCTGAAGGAGTACCGCCTGGCCCTCGAGCGCGGCGAAGACCGCCGCCTCACCCTGCAGGCGATGGCGGAGGTGCACCTTCTCAAGCGCGACTTCGCCGCCGCGCTCGAGCTGTACGAGACGCAGCTGCGGGAGGTCCCCGACTCGCCCAAGCTGTGGAACGAGCGGGGCGTCGTGCTGCACCAGGCCGGCCGCCCCGACGACGCCCTTGCCTCTTACCGCCAGGCGGTCGAGATCGACCGCGAGTACGCGCTTTCGTGGAACAACCTCGGCGTGCTGCAGGCGCACCAGGGCGACCCCGAAGCCGCCATCGAATCATTCCGCACCGGGCTCCAGTTGCAGGGGGCGTTCAGCTCGGCGCGGCTGAATCTCGCGCTGCTGTTGTATCAGCTGCGCCGCTTCCAGCTCTCGCTCGAGGCATATCGCCAGGTGCTGCAGACCGAGCCGGCGTCGGCCGCCGCCTGGAACGGCATCGGCCTCGTGCTGGTGGAGCTGAAGCGCTTCCCGGACGCGCGCAACGCGTTCGTGCGCGCGGTCGAAGCGGACCCCGAGCACGCCGGGGCGCATTACAACCTCAGCTTCACGTTGTCGAACCTGGGCGACTTCGACGGCGCGCTGCGCGCGACCAAGCGGGCGCTCGAGCTCGACCCGTACTACGTCTCGCAGAAATTCGCGCTCACGATCGACCTGCAATACGAGCGCGCGACGATCGGCATCGCGCCCGAGATCTCCGCCGACGTCACGGCGGACACGATCGGTGAGGACTTCGCGTTCGACCAGCGGCTGGTCGATAACATCTTCCAGGAGCTCGCCCCCGCCCCCGCGGCCGAACCGCCGGTCGCGAAGTCCGCGGACGACCCGCTGGCGCTGGCGCGCGACTACGTGAGCAAGGGGTTGATGGACGTCGCGGCCGCCGAGGCGGTGCGCGCGGTGCAGCGCGGCGCGGATCGGGGCGACGCGGCGGTGCTCCTGGGGGACATCTTCGCCCGGCGGGGCCTGCACGGCGAGGCCCTGGATCGCTACCGTGAGGCGCGCGCGCTCGCCCCCCAGCGTGCCGACGCGCTGCGGGGCGAAGTGAAGGCGCTGTTCGCGCTGGGCGGGGCCCGGGCCCAGGAGGCGCGCGGGCTCGCCGAGCAGCTGCTCGCGCTCACCCCCGACGATGTCGAAGCGCTGGTGGCGGTGGCGAAGGGAAGGGCCGCGGCCGGGGATGCGGCGGGCGCGCTCACCGTGCTGCAGCAGGCGCAGACGCGCGCGCCGGCCCGCGCCGACCTCCGCAAGCTGCAGGGCGACGTGGCCCTGAAGATCGGCGACAAGAGCGGCGCGCTCGCGGCCTACCGGGCGGCGCTCGAGCTCGATCGCGGCTACGTGCAGGTGTGGCTCGACCTGGGCCGGCTGCATGAAGACAAAGAAGAGTGGGCCGACGCGCAAGCGGCGTACGAGCGCGCACTCGAGGCCCTGCCTACGTTCAACGAGGCGGCGCTGGCGCTGGCCGACCTGCTGCGCCGCAGCGGGCGCCCGCGGGCGGCCGTGGTGCGCCTCGCCGAGATGCTGGAGCAGGATCCGTACGACCTGCCCGCCCTGCTGCTGCTCGGGCGCGCGCTGCTCGACGACAAGCGCGACGAGCAGGCGCTCGAAGCGTTCCGCCGCGCGCTCAAGTTCGATCCGGATCAGGTCGAGGCCCTGTTCCAGCTGGGCGTGGTCCTGGCCCGGCTGCATCGCTACGGCGAAGCCGTGCAGGCGTGGGAGAAAGTCACGCGGCTCGACCCGAGCGGGCCGTTCGCGCAGCGCGCTCGCGTGCACGCGCGCACCGCGCTCGACCTGCAGCACATCTTCACGTCGGACGCGGCCTAGCCCATGGCGATCGAGGGACCGCTTCGCGAGCTCGGCATCCACGACGTCTTCCAGCTGCTCGACCTGAGCCGCAAGACGGGCGTGCTGCGTGTCACCTCCGAGCTGCGTCACAACGCGGGCACGGTGTATTTCGACGGCGGCACCATCATCTTCGCGGAGATCCGCTCGAACCCGCACCGGCTGGGCGCCCTGCTGCTGCGCACCGGCAAGATCACCGAGGCCGACCTGGAGCGCGGGCGCGACATGCAGGAGCGTCAGGGCGACAAGCGCCGGATCGGCGAGATCCTGGTGGCGCTCGGCGCCATCACGCCGCGCGAGCTCGAGCGCCAGGTCCGCTTCCAGATCGAGGAGGTCGTGTTCGAGCTGATGAGCTGGCGCGAAGGGTACTTCTCGTTCACCGAGGGCCCGCTCACGGACATGGCGACGGAAGCGACCGTGCGCATCCCGACCGAAGCGCTGCTCATGGAAGGGGCGCGCCGCATCGACGAGTGGTCGCGGATCGAGGGCCGCATTCCGCATCTGGGCGTCGTGCCGACGCTCGCGGCGCCCGCGGGGAGCGAGCAGGGCGGGCTCGACTTGCTGCCGCCGGAGTGGGAGATGCTGGCGATGGTGGACGGCCAGCGCGATCTGCGCACCATCGCCTCGGAGCTGGGGCGCTCGGATTTCGAGGTGGCGAAGACCCTGTTCGGGCTCGAGAGCGCCGGGCTCGTGGCACTGGTCGACCCCGGCACTGTGAAACGCGAGCGCAGCACGATCACGTCCGATCTGGCCGAGCTCGTGGCGCGGGCCGAAGACGCGCTCGAGCGCCGGGAGCTCGAGCCGGCGCGCGCGCTCGCGGAGCAGGCGGCCGGTGTCCACCCGCACGATCCCACGGTGCACCTGCTGCTCGGGCGGATCGACCTCGCGGCCGGGCGCCCCGCCGCGGGGGTGGACGAGCTGCGGCGGGCGCTGCGGCTCGACCCGCTGCTCGTCGCGGCGCACCGCTGTCTCGGCTACGCGCTCGTCGCCACGGGGCGCTTCGCCGAAGCGGTGGAGCAGTGGGATCAGTGGGAGCGGCTCGCCGCGCGCTCGGAGGTCGAGCTGGCGCAGCTCGACGACGTGCGCCGCGCGAAGACGGCGGCCCAAACCTTGGGCGGCGCGGGAGCGGGGCTGCATGGCTGACGAGATCAAGACGCTCTCCTCCCAGCTCGCCCAAGATCCGGACAGCCTGGTGTTCCTGCGGCTGGGGGAGCTGCTGCGCCAGAAGGGCCAGTTCGACGCGGCGCACCGCGTCGCACTCACCGGGCTCGAGCGGCACCCGCACCTCGCGGACGCGCACGACCTGTACGCGCGCATCCTCGCCGACAAGCGCGACTACGAGCGCGCCTTCGACGAATGGGACATGACGCTGCGCATCGCGCCCCACCACGTCGGGGCGCTGAAGGGGCTCGCGTTCCTGTATTTCAAGGTGGGGGACGTCGGCCAGGCAGTCTCCCACCTCGAGGCGGCCCGGCAGCACGCGCCCGACGACCCCGGGGTCGCCCAGGCGCTGGCGCTGGCGCAGGGGGGCGGGTCCGGCGCGGCGCGCGCGGCCGCGGCCGCGGCCGAGGAGCTCGCGCCCGCCGCCGCCGCCACGGCGCCGCTCGAGGAGGCGCGCGTCTTCGCGGGGCTCGAGGGCGCCCAGGAGGGCCTGCTGCTGCTCGACGCCAAGGGCCAGGTGCTGGGCGGCGCCCTGAAGGATCGGCAGGGTCGGGACGTGACCGACGCCGTGGCCGCCTACCTGGCGGGTGTGTCACACGAGGCGACCCGCACCGCGAAGCTGCTCGGGCTGGGGCGCTGGACCGGGGTCGCGGCCGAGGGGCAGCATGGTCACGTGCACCTCACCCCGCCGGCCGGGGACGCGTTGCTGTTGGTGGTGCGCGATCGCGCGGTGCCGATGGGCCGGCTCGCGATCATCGCCCAGCGCGCCGCCGGGGCGGCGCGCCGCTGGCTGGAGCAGCAGGCATGACGGCCGCCCCGGCGTACGGCCCGGCGCTGGACCTGATCACGCGCGTGCGCGGCGTGCGCGGGGCGATGCTCGTGTCCGGGGACGACGGGATCGTCGTGGCCGAGCAGCTGATGGAGGGGATCAAGGGCGCCGCCGTGGCGGCGCTGGCGTCGAGTCTCGCGGCCCGGCTGCGGCGCGCCATGGAAGCGGCGGGCGTCGGCGCGAGTCTGTTCTGGCACCTGCAGTGCGACCAGGGCGGGCTGCTCGTGGTACCGGCGCCGTCCGGCGTCCTCATCGTCGCGGTGGCGGAGCCGGATGTGAACGTCGGACTGGTGCGCCTGGAGCTGCTGCGGGCGGCGGAGGCCGTCGGATGACGACGCGCGCCGTCGAGGCCTGGACCCTCGAGCCGCTGGTCGCGTTCGTGAAGGAAGCGAGCGCCCGGCTCGTGCTGGTCATGACGTCGGCGGGCCAGGTGATGGCCCAGCACGGTTTCTCCCGTGCCCTAGACGTGATGTCGGCCGCGGCGCTGGGCGCAGCGATCATGGCATCGACGGACGAAATCGCGCGGCAGCTGGCGCAGCCGCCGTTCGCGGCGCTGAACCATCAGGGAGAACGGCACGGGATCTTCCTCGGCGCCGTGACCACGGGGCGGGGCAAGCTCGTGGTGCTCGTCGTCTACGACCTCGACGTTTCGTCGTTCGGCCTGGTGCAGTTATTCTTTGAGCAGCTCACGGCGGAGCTGCGGGCCGCGAGCCCCAAGGAAGGCGTGTCGAAACAGGTGTTGGCGGCGGACTTCGAGCGAGAGCTGAGCGACAGCCTGAACACGCTCTTCGGGAGATAGGCCGTGTCCCTGGTCAACTTCACGACCCGCGAGATCACCTGCAAGATCGTCTACTACGGGCCCGGCCGCTCGGGGAAGACGACCAACCTGCACTACATTTACGCCCGCGTGCCCGACTCGCGCCGCGGGCGCATGGTCTCGCTCGCCACGCAGACCGACCGCACGCTGTTCTTCGACTTCCTGCCGATCGACCTCGGTCAAATCTCCGGGTTCAACACCCGGTTCCAGCTCTACACCGTCCCCGGCCAGGTGTACTACAACGCCACCCGCCGCCTCGTGCTGCAGGGCGCCGACGGCGTGGTGTTCGTGGCCGACAGTCAGGCGCGCCAGCTCGACGAGAACCTGGAGAGCCTGCAGAACCTTCAGAGCAACCTGCTCGAGCACGGTGTGGACATCCGCACCATGCCGCTCGTCATGCAATACAACAAACAGGATCTGCCGCGCGAGCTGATCCTCTCCACTGCCGACCTGGACGACGCCCTCAACTTTCGCAGCGTGCAGAGCTTCAGCGCCGACGCGCTGCACGGCGTCGGCGTGTTCGAGACGCTGAAGGGGGTTTCGGAGATGGTGCTGAAGCGGCTCGCCGCCGGGAGCACCGCGTGACCACGGCGCTCAACGCCAAATACACCTTCGAGACGTTCGTAGTCGGGACGGCGAACCGGCTCGCCGTTACGGCCGGCCGTACGGTCGCCGAGAACCCGGGCTCGGCGTACAACCCGCTCTTCATTTATAGCGGCTCCGGCCTCGGGAAAACGCACCTCCTCATGGCCATCGGCCAGGCGGCCAAGGCGCTCGCGCCCACCTTGAACGTCGAATACCTGACCCTGGACGAGTACGTGGAGGCGTTCCACGCCGCTATCGCGGCGGGGCAGGGCGATGCGTTCCGCCGCCGCTTCCAGAACGTGGACGTGCTGCTCGTGGACGACGTGCAGTTCCTCTCGAACCGCAAGGAGATGCAGTCCGAGCTGTTGCGACTCACCGAGGCGCTGCAGGGCGCAGGGCACCAGATCGTGCTCACCAGCGACCGGCCGCCGCCCGAGATCGCCGACCTGGATGAGCGCCTGATCTCGCGGCTCTCGGGCGGTCTGGTAGTGGACGTGGGCGTGCCCGACTACGAGACCCGCGTCGCGATCCTGCGTCGCAAGGCCGAAGAGCGGGGCACGACCTTCCAGCCGGGCGTGCTCGAGACGGTGGCGGATCTCGAGTTCGCCAACGTGCGCGAGCTGATGGGCGCGCTCAACCGGCTGGTGGCGTTCCAGGCGGTGAACGACCAGCCGATCAACGCCGAGGCGGCGAAGCAGCTGCTGGGTGCGGCGGCGGCGGCGGCCCGGGCGGCGGCGCCTGTAGCCGCGGGCCAAAGCCCTGGGCCCAAGTCCGGCGACGAGTTCGGTGCCTTTCTGGCGGACGTCACCGTGACCGTGGGGAAGGCGGTCGAGGCATGGCGGGCGCGGGTGGCGGAGGCGATCCTGCGGTGGGAGGGGGAGGGCTATCGCACGCGTCGCCTCGAGCGCCTGCTCGAGCAGGAAACGCCGGCGGCCGTGGACGAGGAGATCGCCTCGTTCGCCACGGACGTCGAGCGACTCAAGGCGCTCGCGGCCGAAGTCGGGCAGCTCGACCCGCAGGCGGCGGGCGAGAGCGTGTTCCGCGATCCCGAGCGCATGCGCGAAGCCGAAGACGCCGCGGCGCAGATGCGCGCGGGCGTCGCTCCGCCCCCAGGACCCTCGGGCGCCTTCCCGCTCGCCCTGTACGCGGTCGGGCCGTCCAACGAGGTCGCGGTGAGCGCGGTGCGCGCCGTGCTCGAGCACCCCGGCAAGAAGTACAACCCGCTGGTGCTCGTGGGCAAGAGCGGGCTGGGGAAGACCCATCTGTTGAACGCGCTCGGCGGGGAGCTGGCGCGCCGCAACGGCGCCATCGTGGCGTGCCTTTCGACCCAGGCGTTCATCGACGAGTTGATCGCGGCGATCGACGGCAACCGGGTGGACTGGTGGCGCGCGCGCTACCGCCGTGCCACCGCGCTGCTGCTCGACGACATCCATCTGATCGCGGGGAAGGAGCGGACGCAGGAGGAGCTGTTCAACCTCTTCAACCTGCTGCAGGACCGGGAGCGGCAGCTCGTCTTCACCGCGCCGGCCCACCCCAACACGTTGTCCGGGATCGAGGCGCGCGTCGTCTCGCGTCTCGAGGGCGGGCTGGTCGCCGAGCTCAAGGAGCCGGACCGCACGGTGAAACGGACCGTGCTCGAGCGGCTGCTGACGGGACAGAACGTGACCGCCGAGCCCGCGCTGCTCGATTACCTGGCCGATCGTCCCGCCGACTCGGTGCGCACGCTCGTCGGGGTGGCGCAGCGCGTGGTGGGCGCGGCGGTGGCGGAGGACGTGCCGCTCACCGCCGGGCTGGCGCGCGAGGTGCTGGAGGGCCAGTCGCCCCGCGAGGCGCAGCGCGCCGGCGGCTTCCGCACCACCGGAATGGTGGTGTCGAGCCTGGGCGGCATCAAGAGCCGCGAAAAGATGGTGTGGGACTGGCCCGAAGTCACCGACCGCCTGATCGAGGAGCTGCGCTGATGGCCATCAAGGGCTCGCTCAAGGAAGCCTCGCTCCCGGACGTGCTGCAGCTGCTCGCGCTGGGCCAGAAGACCGGGTGCCTGTCGATCGCCGACCGGTCGAACTTCGGCTACATCTACTTCGAGAAGGGCCGCATCTGCTACGCCTCGATCGTCAACCGGCGCGACCGGCTGGGGGACATCCTGGTGAAGCACGCCAGGATCACCGATGAGCAGCTCGCGGCCGCGATCCACAAACAGTCCACGGCGCGCGGCAAGAAGCTCGGCGAGATCCTGGTAGGGATGAGCGTCATCTCGCAGACCGATCTGGAGCGCTACATGCGCGTCCAGATCGAAGAGTCGGTGTACTACCTGTTCACCTGGACCCAGGGGACGTTCAACTTCGAGGCCGACGTCCGGCCCGATCAGCAGGACTTCCAGGTGTCGATCAACCCCGAGTCGCTGCTGCTCGAAGGCGCCCGCCGGGTGGATGAGTGGAGCCTGATCGAGAAGAAGATCCCGTCGTTCGATCTGATCTTCCTGCTCGACAAGGATCGTCTGGCGATCAGCGAGGCGGCGCTCACCGACACGCAGCAGCGCATGCTGCCGCTGCTCGACGGGTCGCGCGACGTGCATCACGTCATCGAAGACTCGGGGCTCGGGGAGTTCGAGATCGGGAAGGCGCTGTATGGGCTGATCACGGCGGGCTTCGTGCACCGCGCGGGGCGCACGGCCTCGGCGGCCGATCAGCAGATCACGGATGCACGCGTCGAGGAGCACCGCAACCTCGGCGTGGCCTTCTACAAGACGGGCATGCTGGACGAGGCGACGCGCGAATTCCGGCGGGTGGCGGAGCTGCGTCCCGGCGAGGCGCATGCGCACTTCTACATCGGGCTCGTGGCGTTGAAGCAGGCGCGCTGGCGCGAGGCGATGGAGGCGCTGCGCCTCGCGGCCGAGCGCGGCGGGAGCCGGCCGGCCGTGCTGCACAACCTCGGGTTCGCGTTCGAGCAGCTGGGCCGGCTGGACGAGGCGGAAGCCGCGTATGCCGAAGCGGCGGCCCGGGCCCGCACCGACGCCAAGGTGTACCTCGGCTGGGGCATCGTCGCCTTGAAGCGGGGGGATTACGCCGGCGCCGCGGGCCGGCTCGACCGGGCGCGTGAGCTGTTCGGCCAGCTGGCGCCGCCGGGGTGGTACTGGGCGCGCGCCCTCACGGCCGCGTGCGCCGGCGAGTTCGAGCTGGCCGAGGACCTGGCCGAGGAGGGTGTGGAAGCGTACCCGTCGCACGCGCCGCTCGCCAACAACCTCGCCGTGCTGAAGGAGCTGGCGGGCGACCTGCCGACGGCGGAGGAGCTGGTGCGCGACGCGCGCAAGAACGAGCCGTCGCTGCCCCAGCTCTCCAAGAACCTGGGGGACCTCGCGTATCGCGGCTCGCGCTACGACGAGGCCTGGGACGCCTTCAACCGGGCCGTCGAGCTCGCCCCCGACCTCGGGGACGACGTGTATTTCAAGCTCGGCAACATCGCGTACAAGCGGAACGACCGCGAGCTGGCGGCGCAGCTGTGGCGCAAGGCGCTCGAGATCAACCCGAAGCACGAGCTCGTCAAGGCCAATCTGGACACCTTGAGCGCGTTGTCGTGACGGCGGAGCCGGACGAGCGCGCCTTCAAGGCGCTCACCCAGCAGATCTCGCGGGCGCGTGGGCTGGCCTGCGGCTCCTACAAAGACCGCTGTCTCAGGCGGCGCATCGCGGTGCGGATGCGCGCGCGCGGCGTGCACACCTACGACGAGTACCGCCGGGTGCTCGACACCGACCCGCACGAGTACGACCTGCTGCTCGACGCCCTCACCATCAACGTCACGAAGTTCTTTCGCAACCTGGAGACGTGGCAGGCGCTGGCGCCGCGCCTCGCGGCGCTGTGGACCGAGCGCGCGGGGCAGGTCCGCGTCTGGTCGGCCGGGTGCGCCTCCGGGGAGGAGCCGTACACGGTCGCGGTCGCCCTGGCGGAAGCCGCCCGGCAGCGCGGGCAGGAGACGCTGCTCGAGCGGGTGCGCGTGGACGCGACCGACATCGACCGCGCCAGCCTCGAGCGCACCCGCGCCGCGGCCTTCCCGGAGGCGGCGTTCAGCGAGATGCCGCCCGAGCTGACCCGCCGCTACTTCACCGCCGAGCCGCCGCGCCATCCCCTCCCGGCGCTGCAGCGCATCGTGCGCGTGCACAAGCACGATCTCACCAGCCAGCCGCCCCCTGCGCCCCCGTACGACCTCATCGTGTGCCGCAACGTCGTGATCTATTTCGATCGGCCGCTGCAGGAGCGGTTGTTCGAGACGTTCACGGACGCGCTCGCCCCCGGCGGGATCCTGGTGCTCGGCAAGGTGGAGACCCTGTTCGGACCGGCGCGACAGCGGCTCGTGCTGGAGGAGCCGCGTGAGCGGATCTACCGCCGGGCCCGGTCCGGATGAGTGCGGCTGCGCCGCGGGTGACGATCGTCAAGGTCGCGGAATGGGCGGCGGCGCGGGCCGACGGCGTGATCGTGACGCTCGGGCTCGGATCCTGCGTGGCGATCATGCTGCACGATCCCCAGGCGCACGCGGGCGCCATGGCCCACGTGCTGCTCCCCTCCAAGAGTCTCGCGCGCGACGCCACCAATCCGGCCAAGTTCCCCGAGACCGCGGTGCCGTTTCTGATCGAGCACTTGAAGGCGCTGGGCGCCGATCCCCGGCGGCTCGTCGCGAAGCTGGCGGGCGGGGCGAGCATGTTCGCCCAGCTGATGACGCCGGGGTCGATTCAAATGGGCGAGCGCAACATCGTCGCGTCGCGCAACGCGCTACGCGCCGCCGCCATCCCCGTCGCGCGTGAGGCCGTGGGCGGCGACAAGGGCCGGTCGATCCGGTTTCACGTCGCCGACGGGCGCGTCGAGATCCGCTCGGTGGGGGCCGATGCCGTCGTCATCTGATGCGCGGCCGAGCGTGCTGGTGGTCGACGACAGCGCATTGATGCGCCGGGTGCTGTGCGACGTCCTGGGGGGAGAGAGCAATACCGGGGCCGAGTTTCGCATCGTCGCGACGGCGCGCGACGGTTTCGACGCGGTCCGCAAGGTGCACCAGCACGACCCCGATGTCGTCACCATGGACCTGGAGATGCCGGAGCTCGACGGCCTGGGCGCGATCGGGTACATCATGTCGGAGGCGCCCCGGCCCATCGTGGTCGTGAGCGCCCACGCGGGCCCCGGCACCGGGGCGGCGATTCGGGCGCTCGAGCTCGGCGCCGTCGAGATCGTCGCGAAGCCCGAGGAGGCGAACCGCGCGGCGCTCGAGCGGATGGGGCCCGACCTGCGGGCCGCGGTGCGCCGCGCGCTCGCCGCGGACGTGTCGCACGTGCAGGTGATGGCCCGCCCGCCCGTCGCCGCGCGCCGCCCGCTCGATGCAGGGCTGCGCGCGCGCGCCCGGATCGCGGTCGCCATCGCGGCGTCGACCGGCGGCCCGCGGGCGCTCGCCGAAGTGGTGCCCCGCCTCCCGGCCGGCCGCGGCGCGGCGGTGCTCGTGGTGCAGCACATGCCGCCCAATTTCACCCGCTCGCTGGCCGAGCGGCTCGACTCGATGAGCGCGCTGCACGTGGTGGAGGCCGATCACGGCGCGCCCGTCGTCGCCGACACGGCATACGTGGCCCCGGGCGATTATCATATGCGGGTGGTGCCCGCGCCCGACGGTCCGATGATCGCGCTCGACCAGGAGCCCGCCGTGTGGGGCGTGCGACCGGCTGCGGACCCGCTGTTCCGCTCCGTGGCGCAGCTGTTCGGCCCCCGTGCCGTGGGCGTCGTGCTCACCGGCATGGGACGCGACGGCGCCGAAGGGGTGCGCGCCATCCGCGCGGCCGGGGGCGGCGGGATCGCGCAGGACCGCGAGTCGGCGGTGATCGCGGGGATGCCGGCGGCGGCGGCGGCAGGCGGCGTGGACGCGGTGCTGCCGCTCGGCCGGATCGCCGAGCGGATCGACCAGGAGCTGGTGGCGCGGGGAGGGGACACCCCGTGAGCCGCGGCTACTTGCTCGTCCGCGTCGACGGCAAGCAATACGGCCTGCCGCTCGGGCGGGTGCTCGAGGTGGGCGACCTGGGCGAGGTGCTCGACGTGCCGCGCGCCCTGGCGGCGGTGCGGGGCGTCACGCCGCTGCGTGGTCGCCTGGTGCCGCTCATTCATCTGGGCGCGCTGTTGGGCGAGCGTACGCCGCCGGCCGATCGCGGCCGCACCGCCGTGCTGGTGGAGCTGGGGGCGGGGGAGGGAGTGCGGCAGGTGGCGCTGGAGGTCGACGATGCCGACGACGTGGTGCGGGAAGCGGCACTGCCGGTGCCGCGCGGCGAGTCGCTGCCGTGGGCCGCGGGCGTCGCCCGCCGCAAAGGGACGCTCGTGCCGATCCTCGATCTGGACGCGCTGGGAGACCGTATCACATGAGCGCCGACGACGACGTCCAGCTCGTCACCTTCAAGGTGGCGGGCCAGGACTTCGCCTTCAACATCTTTCAGGTGGAGCGCATCCTGCGCTACGAGGCGCCCGCGCCGCTGCCCAAGGCCCCGGATTTTCTCGAAGGCGTGCTGCGGTATCAGGGGGGTGCGGTCCCGCTGGTCGACCTGCGTAAGCGGCTCGGCGCGCCGGCGCCGCACCGTGAAGAAACGCGCACCGTCATCCTGGAATGGGAGGGCGGGAAGCTGGGCGTGGTGGTGGACGCGGTCACGGAGGTGCTGCAAGTCGCGGCGAGCGAGGTCACGGCCCCGCCGAACATCGTGAAAGGGCTCGCCGCCGAGTACATCACGGGGATCGTGGTGAAGGACGGGCGGACGGTCATCGCGCTCAACACGGCGCGGCTGCTCAACTCCAAGGAGAAGCTCGCCATCGACGGCGCGATCAAGGAGACCGCGAAGACCTGATGGTCGATTCCCCGGTTCGCGCCCTGCGGGCGGAGTACGATGCGATCGCGCGCCGGCTCGACACGACGGCCGGCGGGCCCGAGCGTGAGGTGCTGAAGCGCGAGATCATCGCGTTCTTCAAACAGGTCGACTCGCTCATCGGCGAGTTGAGCGAGCTGAAGGAAGAGATCCGCAAGCTCGTCGACCGCTACAAGCAGCTCGCGCCGCCGGCGGCGGAGGCGTCGGCTCCCGAGTTCACGGGCACGCGGCCCGCGGTGCACGCCGACCACATCGGCGCCTCGACCTTCATCGAGAAGGGGTGGAGCCTCATCTCGCTCGGTGACCACGCGGGCGCGATCCAGGCGCTTCAGAAGGCCCTGAAGCTGTCGCCCGGCGAGACCCAGGCCGAGTCGCTGCTCGGCTGGGCGCAAATGCTGCACGAGGAGTACGACGACGCCCTGGGAACCTTCCAAAAGGTACTCATGAAGGAGCCGGCGAATTCGCTCGCGCGCATCAATGTCGGCTACATCTGTCTCAAGAAGCGGATCTTCGGGGAGGCGATCGAGCATCTGTCCAAGGCGATCCGGCTCGACAACGACAAGAAGGCGACGTTGTACGCCCACTTCTACCTGGGACTCGTGTACCTGCAGCGAGACATGTACGAGGACGCCCAGAACTTTCTGGAGAAGGCGCTCAAGCTCGGGCCTAACCTGATCGAGGCCCATTACGAGCTGGGCCGCGCCTACTGGTTCTCGGGCGACCGGGCGCGGGCGCAGCAGACGTGGGAGGACGGCTTCAAGGCGAACAAGTTCAATCCCTGGGGCAAGAAGTGCCAGGAGACGCTCGCGCTGGTGCAGCAGGGGCAGGAGCCGCCGCGCACCTGACGCTGCTGCTGCTGCTCGCCCAGGGTCCCGGCCCCGGCGCGGTGCTCGTCGGTCGCGTGACGGCGGTGGCGTGGCCGGCGCAGCAGGGCCTGGCCGCGGCGCTGGCGGAGGCCGCTGATCGCGCGCCGCCGTTTCCGGGCATCGGCCCGCTCCCCCCCCGTCCCATTCGTGTGATCCTCGCGCCGACCCGCGCGCGGTTCGACTCGCTCACCCGGGGGCGCCTCCCGCGCTGGAGCGAGGGGGCCGCGTTCCCCGAGGCCGGCACCGTGGTGCTCCTGACCGACGGTCCGCACGATCGCTTGACCGGCGCTTTGCGCCACGAGCTCGCCCACGTGGCGCTGCGCTGGCGCGTGCGACGCATGCTGCCCCTGTGGTTCGAGGAAGGCTATGCTGCCGTCGCGGCGGGCGAGTGGGACCGGCTGGACGCGCTCCGGCTCAACTGGCAGCTGGCACGGGGCGTGCACATGGACCTGGACGAGCTCGATCGCGCCCTGCGCGGCGATCGCAGCGACGCGGAGACCGCCTACGGCCTCGCGACCACCGCCGTCCTGTTGCTCGACCGCTGGGGTGACGGCCGCGGCGGCCGGGGACTCGCGTCCTTGATCGACAACCTCGCGCGCGAGCCGACGTTCGATGCGGCGTTGCGCGCCACCTACCACGTGACGGAGGGCGACTTCGAATCACGCTGGCAGCGGGACGTGGCGCAGCGGTACGGCTGGGTCTCGTGGGCCATGGCGGCGGGCGCGTTCTGGGCGGCCACGGGGCTGGTCCTCGTGTGGCTCGTGCGGGTGCGGCGGCGGCGCGATCGGGAGCGGAAGGCGCTGCTGGACGAGGGGTGGGCGGCGTCGGATCCGGACGGCCCAACTGCTTGACGAGCTTGGAATTGCCGCGTAAACTGTCGGCCTTATGCCCGACCACAGTTTGGCCCGCTCGCGTCTGCACTTCGGACCGAGGAACTGGTTGTTTCTCGCAGCGGGGGTCGTATCGCTCGCGGCCGGGTACGTGTTGTTGGCTGGCGGGTCGACCACCGCCGCGCCGATTCTGCTGGTTCTCGGCTACTGCGTTTTCTTCCCGGTAGGCCTCGCCCTTTAGGGCCCGCGGTGCGACGGGCGAATAGCTCAGTCGGTTCAGAGCGCCTGCCTTACACGCAGGAGGCCGGGGGTTCGAATCCCTCTTCGCCCACTGGGGTACCAGACTGCAACGTGAGAGGACATCGCGCGTGAGAATCCTGCGACTGGTGGCCGGCCTCGTGCTCGGCGGGGCGGGCGCCGCGACGGCGCAGCTCGCCATCCAACAGCCGACCGAGAAACTGCTCCTGCTGCCGCTCGCCGTGAAGACGCCCGCGGACTCAGGCGCCAGCATCGCGACGATGGACGCGGCGCGCGCCCGGCTGGAGCAGCTCGCGAAGTACAAGGTTCTCGTGATTCCCAAGGCCAAGCTGTGCGACGCTCTGAAGGCGTCGGACTTCGCCTGCGACGTGCTGCTGGACGACGCGCAGGCCCTGCTGCTGGCCCGGTTCCTCAATGTCAACGCCTACACCATCGGCACGCTGGAGCGGAGCAGCGGGCTGGTCGCGCACATCCGGGTGCGGGACATCGGCTCGTCGGGGTACGCGGCGCTGTTCACGGTCTCGAGCGGCAACCCCGCCACCGCCGCGGCGCTGGGCGAGGCGATCGCCCAGAAGCTGAACGCGATCGTGCGCGCGGGCGAGCAGGTGCGCGACTGCAACGATCTGCGCCAAAAGAGCCAGTTTGCCAAGGCGCTCGAGGCGGCGCGCAAGGCCCTGGCGACCGAGCCGAATCTGCCCGGCGCGCATCTGTGCGTGGCGACCGTATACGAGGCGCAGCGGATGCCGGTGGACAGCCAGCTCGCCGCGTACCACCGCGCGGCCGCGCTCGACTCGCTCAACGGGACCGCGTGGGAGAACATCGCCCGGCTGTATCAACAGAAGGGCGATACGCTCAAGGCGATCGACGCGTACATCCATGAGCTGCACGGGGAGCCCCAGAACACCCCGCTGCGCCTCGGCATCGCCGAGCTGCTGCGGCTGCAGAAGCAATACCAGCAGGCCGTGAACCTGCTCGACGAGGGCCTCGCGCGCAACGCGGCCGACCAGAAGATCGCGGACTTGAAGCTGCGAATCTGCCTCGAGGGCGAGCTGTGGCGATGCGTGGTAGACGGATTCGTGCAGCAGCTCAAGAACGACAGCACGCGGCAGGCGGACTCGTCGTTCCTCAAGTCCGCGATCGGCGCGGCGCAGCAGATCTCGGACACCGAGCACCTGCTGCTGTTTGCGCACACTGCGACGCGGCACTTCCCCAAGCACGCGCCGTTCTGGGAGGCGCTGGGCGCCGCGTTCGACTTGAAGGGCCAGCGCGACTCGTCGGTGTGGGCCTACAAGCAGGCGTTCGCCATCGACCCCAACCGCTATAACACGGCCTTGCTCATCGCCAAGACGATCGTGGAGGGGACGGTGTACGACACGGCGCACGCACCGCCCAAGTCCGACAGCGTGATCTTGAAGGCCTATCGGAACGCCTTCGCCGACAAGCTGGACAGCGCTCGCGCCTACGTCACGAAAGCGCTCGCGTCGCCCGACTCGAACCTGCGTGTGAGCGCCGCCGTGATTCTCCTCCAGGGCGGCCAGAAGATCGCGCAGACCCAGGCGTACGACCGCGCGTATCCGTGGCTCGACCAGGCGCTACAGCTTGTACCTCCCCGCTCGCCCGCCGACACGCTCGGCCCTCGCCAACAGATCCGCGTGAACGCGAGCTTCTGGTACGGAGTGTCCTCGGTGACCCCGCTCTTCTCCCAGTATAGCACGATGGTGAAGTCGAAGGACTGTGGCGAGGCGAAGCGGATCAACGACTGGCTCACCCGCACTAAGGACGCGCTCGTCCTCGGTGCTCGCGTGCATCCTCCGACCGCGAACACCATGCTCCAGAACGTTACCAAGCTCGAGGCGATCATGCCGCAGGTGAAGAAGCAATTCAAGTGCAGGAATTTCTGAGGCATTGAATTGACTTCCGCGCTTCCCTATATTGCGACCTTCCGTCGCAGGGGGCTGTAGCTCAGCTGGTTAGAGTGCCGGTCTGTCACACCGGAGGTCGCGGGTTCGAGCCCCGTCAGCCCCGCCTGAACCCGCCCCCGCGGGACGACGCACCAGGCCCCGCCTGCCACGGCAGGCGGGGCTTTCGTTTTTTCCGGGAGTGCGCCGACGTCCGACTATCATGTCCCGGTCCTCGCGGCGGCGGTGCGGAGTTGGGCGGAAGGCGGCCGCCGCGCCGTGGACGCGACGGTGGGCGGCGGGGGCCACGCCGCGCTGTTGCGGGAGCTCGGCGCGGACGTGCTGGCCGTCGACCGGGATCCCGATGCGATCGCGGCTGCGCGTACCAGGCTCGGCGAGGATGGCATTCGCTACTCGACCGGACCGTTCGGGTCGGCCAAGGTGCTCGGCACCGTGGCGGCATTTCGCCCCGACCGCATCCTGCTCGACCTCGGCGTGTCGTCCCACCAACTCGATACCGCCGAGCGCGGGTTTACCTTTCGTCCCGGGGCGCCGCTCGACATGCGGATGGCCGGAGGGCGGGGCCTGACGGCGGCAGACCTGCTGAACACCTGGCCGGTCGAGCGGCTGGCGCAAGGCTTCGCGGAGCTGGCCGACGAGCGGCGGGCGAAGCGGCTCGCTCAGGTGATCGTGAAGCGGCGGGGCAACGCGCCGTTCGTCACGAGTGACGACCTCGTGAACGCGATCCGCGAGGCACTGGGCCCGCGCTCGGGGCCGCCGGACTTCGCGCGCCTGTTTCAGGCGCTTCGCATCGTGGTGAATCAGGAGCTCGAGCAGCTCGAGCTGGGGCTGCCGGCGCTGCGGGCGGCACTCATCCCCGGCGGCCGTATGGCCGTCATCACGTACCATTCAGGTGAGGATCGCATCGTCAAGCACACATTTCGCGAGTGGGGCAGGCGGTGCGTCTGTCCGCCGGGGCAACCGGTGTGCACGTGCCGGGGGCGTCCGCTCGGCCGGGTGCTGACGAAGCGCCCGGTGCGCCCGGGGGCCGCCGAGGTGCGCGCGAATCCGCGCGCCCGCTCCGCGCTGCTGCGCGCGTTCGAGGTGGCGCATGAGGCCTAAGGGCCGCCACTGGGTCGCCGTGTGGCTCGTGGCGTTCCTCGCCGTGACCTGGCTGGTGTACGCCCGGCAGACCGCCGCGATCCACGACGCGCGCGAGCTCATCGAGATCCGTGCCCGCCGCGCCAACCTCGAGGGCCACGAGGCCGAGCTCGAGCGCCGGGTCCGCGCCGAGCAGAGCCGGGCGGTGCTGGTGCCGCGCGCCCAGGCGAAGCTCGGCCTCCACCTGCCGGCCGACAGCGAGATCATCCTGATTCCGCTGCCGGGGCCGGGGAGCGGGCCTCCCTAGCGATGGCGAAGCTGGCGGTGCGCCTCGAGTTCGTGGAGCGCGGCGTGTTCGTCGCCCTGGCGCTGCTCGTGGTGCGCGCGGCCCAGGTGCAGCTGCTGGAGGGTCGTCGCTGGGCGGAGGCGGCGCAGGCGCAGCGCACCGAGCGGATCGTGCTGCAGGCGCGCCGCGGCACGCTGAGCGATCGGCACGGCACCCCGCTCGCGCTCACCCAGGAGACGTACCACGTCGGCGTCGCGCCCAACGAGCTGCGGGATGCGGCGCGCGACGGCGCTCTGATCGCCCGCCAGCTGGGCCTCACCGCCCGCGGCTGGCAGGAGGCGCTGCACAAGCGGTACTCCTATTTCGCGGGCCCGTTCAGCGCGCTCGAAGTGCGGCCGCTGCGGAGCGTCCGGGGCGTGCACCTCGAGCCCGTCGTGAACCGGTTCTATCCCGCCCCCGAGCTCGCCCGCGCGACGATCGGTCGCGTGGGCGACGACGGGTACGGGGCGTCGGGGATGGAGAAGACGCTCGATTCCTTGCTGGCGGGGCGCTCCGGCTCGGCCGTGGTGTTGAAGGATCGCGCCGGGCGCGAGTACGAGTCGCCCGCGCGCGTGATCGCCCAGCCTGTGGCGGGGCACGACGTGGTGCTGACGCTGGACGCCGAGCTGCAGGAGATCGCGCAGCGCGCGCTCGACGATGCGCTGCGACGCATGGACGCCGACGGCGGCGACGTCGTGATGCTCGATCCCGCCACGTGCGAGGTGCTGGCGATCGCCTCGCGGCAGCGGGACGGGACGGCGCGGCCGAGCGCGTTCATCGACACGTTCGAGCCGGGGTCGGTCGCGAAGATCTTCGCCGCGGCGGCGCTGCTGGCGCTCAAGCGGGTGCGCCCGGGCGAGCACGTGTCGGGCGAAGACGGGATCTACCGCCTCCCGGGACGCACGATCACCGACGAGGACCCGCAGCCGACGCTCACGCTGGCCGACGCGATCCGCGTGTCGAGCAACATCGCGATCGTGAAGTTCGCGGCGCGCCTGAGGCCGGCGGAACAGTACGGGATGCTGCGCGATTTTGGCTTCGGCGCGCTCACGGGGGTCGAGTTTCCGGGAGAGGCCGTGGGGCGGTTGCGCCCGCCGTCCGAGTGGACCCGCCCGAGCGCCGCCAGCCTGGCCATCGGGTACGAGCTGTCGGTGACGCCGATCCAGCTGACGGTCGCGTACGCCGCGCTGGCGAACGGCGGACTGCTGCTGCAGCCGACGCTGATCCGCGAAGTGCGCAGTCCGGAGGGCCCGGTGCTGTACCGCCACGAGCCGGAGCCGGTGCGTCGCGCGGTGTCGCCCGAGATCGCGGCGGCGCTGCGCGACCTGCTGCGCGGGGTGGTGGAGCGCGGCACCGGCGCCGAGGCGGCGCTCACCAACTTTCCGGTCGCGGCGAAGACCGGAACGACGCGCCGCGTGGTGAACGGCCACTACGCCGCGGGGCAGTACACCGCATCGTTTGCGGCGTTGTTCCCGGCCGACAAGCCGCAGCTCGTGCTGGTGGTGAAGATCGACAATCCGCACAAGGGGAGCCATTTCGCAGCGCAGACCGCGGCCCCCGTGACGCGTTCCATGCTCGAGCAGGCCCTGGCGGCGCGCACCGTCGCGCTCGACCGGGCCCGGCTCTCGACGGCCGCCCGGCCCGCGGCGGCGGTGCCGCTCGAGGACGACGGCGGCGTCGTTCCCTACGTCGTCCCCTGGCCGTACCAGCCGGATTCGGTGGGCGAGCGGCGGCGGCAGACGGTGCCCGACGTGACCGGTCTCCGTCTGCGGGAAGCCGTGCGGGCGCTTCACCGGCGCGGCTTTCGCGTGGCCTTGAAGGGGTGGGGGACCGCCGAGCACACGTGGCCGGCGGCGGGGGACAGCGCCGCCACCGGGGCCACGGTCACGCTGTTCGCCGAGCCCGTGAACCCCGCCGCGGTCGGCACGCTCGCGCGCCGGCGGGCGAAGCGATGAGCCGCCTCCCCGATATCGTGAGCGCGCTCGAGCGGGGTGGCCTGCTGGTCGGGACGCCGGACCTGCACACCTGGCCCGACATCACCGGGCTCACCGCCGACAGCCGCCGCATCGCGCCGGGGATGCTGTACTGCGCCGTCCGGGGCTCGACGCAGGACGGGCATCAGTTCGTCGCGGCCGCGCGGGAGCGCGGCGCCGTTGCCGCGCTGGTCGAGCACGAGCAGCCGGTCGAGTTGCCGCAGGTCCTGGTGCGCGACGGCCGCCGCGCCGCCGCCGTCGCCGCCGAGACGTGGTTCGGGCGGCCGGCGACGCGGCTCGACCTGGTGGGCGTCACCGGGACGAGTGGCAAGACGACCTCAGTGCTGCTGGCGCGCCACGTGTTGTCGGCGCTCGAGCCGATGGGCTCGATCGGCACGCTGGGCGCGTTCGACCCGGAGGGCGCGCCGGTGCCGAGCGAAGCCGGCAATTTGACCACGCCCGGGCCGATCGACCTGCAGGCGACGCTGGCGGCGCTGGTGGCGCGCGGCGCGCGCGGCGCCGCGATGGAAGTCTCGTCGCACAGCCTCGACCAGGGGCGGGTGGAGGGCCTGGTGTTCCGGACAGCGGTCTTCACGAACCTGACGCGTGAACACCTGGACTACCACCACACGTTGGAGGACTATTTCAAGGCGAAAGCCAAGCTCGCCGGTTACCTCGCGCCCACCGGCCTCGAGGTCGTCAACGCCGACGATCCCGCCTGGCTGCGCCTGCCGCACCGCCATCGCCGCGTGACGTTCGGCGAGCACGAGGGCAGCGACGTCTCGGCTCGCAAGGTCGTGGTCGACGGAACCGGCGCCAGCTTCGATCTGATCACCCCGACGGGGAGCGCGGCGGCGCGGCTCCCCCTGCTGGGCCGGTTCAACGTCACCAACGCGCTCGGCGTGGCTGCGTGTGCCTGGGGGATGGGCGTGCCGGTCGAGGCGATCGTGGAGCGGCTCGCCACCGCGCCGCAGGTACCCGGACGGATGGAGCGCATCGCGGAGCGGCCGTGTACGATCCTGCGCGACTATTCCCACAAGCCGGATGCGCTCGAGCGCGCGCTCGAGAGCGTGCGATCTCTCACCCGGGGCCGGATCATCCTGGTGTTCGGCGCCGGGGGCGACCGGGATCGGGGCAAGCGCGCCCCGATGGGGGAGATCGCCGTGCGGCTCGCCGACGTGGCGATCGTCACGTCGGACAACCCGCGCACCGAGGACCCCGAGCGCATCCTCGACGAGGTCGAGAGCGGGATGCAAGGGAAGCCTCACCACCGCCGCACCGACCGCCGCGCAGCGATCGCGCTGGCGCTCGAGCTCGCCCGCCCGGACGACACCGTCGTGCTCGCCGGGAAGGGGCACGAGACCTACCAGATCATCGGGACGGAGAAGCAGCCGTTCGACGAGCGGGCGATCGTGCGGGAGCTGGGGGCGGAATGATTGCGGATTGCGGATTGCGGATTGCGGATCGTGCAGTTTGGGGGTCGGTCGCGTGACGTGGACCGCCGCCCAAGTGGCGGCCGCTCTGGAGATTCCCGTCACTCACCCAGGCGAGTATGGCCGCGTCTCCACGGACACGCGCCAGATCGGCGCCGGTGATCTCTTCGTCGCCCTCAAAGGCGACCGGTTCGACGCGCACGACTTTCTCGCCGACGCGCGGGCGAAAGGCGCGGCAGCGGCCGTGGTGCGGCGGGGCACGCCGCGCGTGGACGGGCTGCCGGTGTTCGAGGTGGCGGACACGCTCGCGGCGCTCGGGCTGCTGGCGCGCGCGCGCCGCCGCCGGCTGCCGCGCGGCAATCCCGTGGTCGCCATCACCGGCTCGAGCGGCAAGACCGGCACCAAGGAGATGATTCGGGCGGTGCTCGCCACGCGCTACCGCACCCACGCGACCAGCGGGAACTTGAACAACCTCGTGGGCGTGCCGCTCACCATTCTCGCCGCGCCCGAGGACGCCGAGGCCCTGGTGGTCGAGGCCGGGGCGAGCGTGCCGGGGGAGATCGCCCGGTTGCGGGACGTGATCGAGCCGACGATCGCGGCGATCACGAACGTCGGCTACGCGCACGTTGAGGGATTCGGCTCCCTCGCGGGCGTGCTGCGCGAGAAGCTGGCGCTGGTGGAGGGCGCCGGGGTCGCGGTCGTGGGCACCGACCCGCCGGAGCTCGCCCGCGAGGCGCGGCGCCGTACCCGCACGGTCGTCGCGGGAACGGGGAGCGAGGCGGACGTGCGTCCCGAAGCGGCCGATCTGGACGACGCGGGGCACCCGCGGATCACGTGGGGGGGAGGTCACGCGGTCACGCTCCCGGTGCTGGGGTTCCACCAGATCGAGAACGCGCTGCTCGCGCTCGCGGTCGGTCGCGAGGCGGGGGTGGACCCCGGGCGCGCCGTGGCGGCGCTCGCCGGGGTGCAGATCCCTGGCGGGCGCGGCACGGCGCTCGAGCGCGGCGGGCTGACGATCCTGGACGACACGTACAACGCCAACCCGGCGTCGCTCGCCTGGGCGGTGCGGTTCGCGCACTGGCTGGCGGGGCGGCGCGGGCGGCCGCTGGTAGTGGTGGTGGGCTCGATGTTGGAGCTGGGCGACGAGAGTGACAGATTGCATGCGGCCGCGGCCCGGGAGATCGCGGCGCTCGCGCCGGCGTTGATCGGCGCGGTGGGGGCGTTCGTGCCGGCATTCGCGCCGCTCTCCGGCACGCTGGGGCCGCGTCTCGTCACGGCGTCCGACGCCGCGGCGCTGGGCCCGAAGCTCGCGGCTGCGCTCCGGGGCGACGAGATCGTGCTGCTCAAGGCGTCGCGCGGCGTCGCCTTGGAGCGGGTGCTGCCGTTTCTCACCGGACGGCCTTGAGACCAAAAGGAGGGGGTGGCGTGCTCTATCACCTGCTGGCGCCGCTCGCGAAGCAGCACATTCTGTTCAATCTCTTCAACTACATCACCTTTCGCGCCGCGGGCGCGACGGTGACGGCGCTGGTGCTCGCCTTCGTGTTGGGACCGGGGATCATCCGGCTGCTGCGCGATCGGCACGTCGGCCAGGTGATTCGCGCCGAGGGGCCCGCCAGCCATGCCGGCAAACGGGGCACGCCGACGATGGGCGGGCTCATCATCCTGCTGGCGACCGTAGCGCCGACGCTGTTGTGGGCGCGGCTCGACACCCGCTACGCGGTGGTTGCGGTCGCGGCGATGCTGTGGATGGGCATGATCGGCTTTCTCGACGACTACTTGAAGATCGTGCGCGGCAAATCGCAGGGGCTGGTGGCGCGCTGGAAGCTGATCGGCCAGATCTCGTTCGGGCTGGCGCTCGGCCTGTTTCTCCTCTCGTCGCCCCTCGCGCCGAATCTGCCGCCGACGTCCACCCAGCTGCCCGTGTTCAAGTACCAGCTGATCGTGTTCTGGCCCGCGACCTACGTGCTGTTCGTCACGCTGGTGGTCACGGGCAGCTCGAACGCCGTGAACCTGACCGACGGGCTCGACGGCCTCGCGACCGGGCTGACGGCGATCGCGGCGGGCGCGTTCGCGATCTTCGCGTACGTGTTCGGCCGGTTCGACTGGACCAAGTACGTGGGCGTCTATTTCCTTCCGGGCGCGGGCGAGCTGACGGTGTTCTGCGGCGCGCTGGCCGGCGCGGCGCTCGGGTTTCTCTGGTTCAACGCCCACCCCGCCCAGGTGTTCATGGGCGACACCGGCGCACTGGCGATCGGCGGCGCCTTCGGCACGGTCGCCATCCTGCTCAAAGCGGAGTTTCTGCTGCTCATCGTGGGCGGCGTGTTCGCCGCGGAGACGGTCTCGGTGATGCTGCAGACGAGCGTGTACCGCTGGCACAAGACGCGCCGGGGCAAGGAGTACGCGGACGCGCACCGCGTCTTCCGGATGGCGCCGCTGCATCACCACTTCGAGAAGCTCGGCTGGGCGGAGCCGCAGGTCGTGATGCGGTTCTACATCATGGGCGTGTTGTGCGCCGCGATCGCGCTCGCGACCCTGAAGGTGCGATGATCCCCGACGCGTGGCGCCGGGACGGGAGCGTCGTGGCGGTGGTGGGACTGGGAAAGAGCGGCGTCGCGGCCACGAAGCTGCTCGCCCGAGAGGGGGCGCGGGTGTACGCCAGCGACGCCTCGGACCACCCGTACGGCGGCGCCGCGGTGGCGGAGCTGCGCGGGCTCGCCGGCGTGGAGGTCGACGTCGGGCGCCACGACCTCGCGAAGATCCTGTCGGCCGCGGGCGTGGTCGTTTCGCCCGGCGTGCCCCCGGACGCGGCGCCGCTCGCCGCCGCCCGCGAGGCGGGCGTCCCTGTCGTGTCGGAGATCGATCTCGGGTTTCGCGCGCTGGTGGGGTCGGGGACGCGCTGCATCGCGATCACCGGCACGAACGGCAAGACGACTACCACGGCGCTCGTGGCGCACCTGTTACGCGGAGCGGGGCTTCAGGCCGAAGCGGCCGGGAACATCGGGCGCCCGCTCACGGACATCGCGGTGACGGGCGATCGGTACCAGTGGCTCGCGGTGGAAGTCTCGTCGTTCCAGCTGCACGACAGCCCGCACTTCGCGCCGGAGATCGGCATCCTGACGAACCTCGCGCCGGACCACCTGGACCGCTACTCGTCCGTGGATGCCTACTACCACGACAAGCAGCTGCTCTTCAGCAACGCGCGACCGCGCGACGTGTGGGTGCTGAACGGTGACGACCCGGCCGCCCTCGAGCTCCCGGGCCCCGCGCCCGGGCGACGGGTGCTGTTCTCGCTGCGGCGGCCGGCCGATGGCTGGTACGACCCGGCGGCGCGGCGGCTGCGTCTGGCGGAGGGCGAGCTGGTGCCGCGCGACGAGCTGCCGCTGCTGGGGGATCACAACGTGGCCAACGCGCTCGCTGCGGCGCTCGCCGTGCGGGAAGCGGGCGTGGCGCTGGGGGCGATCGCCCAGGGGCTGCGCTCGTTTCGCGCGCTGCCGCATCGGCTGGAGCCGGTGCGGGAGGTAGGCGGGGTGCTGTGGATCAACGACTCCAAAGCGACCAACATCGCGTCGACTGTGGTGGCCGTGGAGGCGATGGACCGGCCGTTCGTGCTGCTGCTCGGCGGACGGCACAAGGGGGAGCCGTACACGCGCCTGGCGCCGCTGCTCGCGGGGAAATGCCGGCTGGTGATCGCGTTCGGCGAAGCCGGGGCGATCGTTGCCCAGGATCTCGAGGGCAAGGTGCCGCTCGTGCGCGGCACGACGTTCGCGGATGTCGTGGCCCGCGCCCGGCGCGCCGCCCAGCGGGGGGATGTGGTCCTGCTCTCTCCCGCGTGCTCGAGCTACGACATGTTCAAGAACTACGAGGAGCGGGGGGCGCTATTCCGACAACTCGTGGAGCAGATGTGAGCGGATGACCGACCGTCGCTGGGAGACGCGACTGCTCGCGCTGCTCGCGGCCGTGCTGGTGGTGTTCGGCCTCACGGCGGTGTACGGCGCGTCGAGCCTGCTGACCACCGCCGGCGGACAGGTCGGCTCGGCGTTCGCGCTGCGCCAGGCGCTCGGCGCCCTGGTGGGCGGGGTCGCCGCGACGCTGCTGGCGCGCTCGGACTATCGGCGGTGGCGGCGCTACGCCTGGCCGGTGCTGGGTGCCGCGACGGTGCTGCTCGTCATCCCGCTGCTGCCGTTCACGCACCGCGTCGCGCCCACGCTCAACGGGGCGCGCCGCTGGGTCGACCTCGGGTTCGTCACGCTGCAGCCATCCGAGCTCGCCAAGTTCGCGGTGGTCGTCTGGACCGCGATGCTGGCCGCGAAGAAGGGCGAGCAGATCCGCACGTTCCGGAACGGCCTGCTGCCCTTCCTCGTAATCCTCGCGCCGCTGGTCGGGTTGATCTTCCTCGAGCCGAACCTCTCGATGGCGTTGCTGGTGGCGATCCTCGCCGGCGTGGTGCTCTTCACTGCGGGCGCGCGCATCGGGCACTTCCTGCTCGTGGCGGTCGTCGCGGCGCCGCTGGTGTTCGGCGGCATCATGACGGCGCAGTATCGGGTCGCGCGGGTACTCACCTTTCTCAACCCGGGCGCCGCGCCCGAGGAGGCGACCTGGCAGGTGAAGCAGTCGCTCGTCGGCATCGGAGCGGGGCGGCTGTTCGGTGTGGGTCTGGGGCAGGGGCAGCAGAAGCTCGGCTATCTCCCCTACGCCTACTCCGACTTCATCTTTTCGACGATCGGCGAGGAGTGGGGGTTCATCGGCGTGCTGGTCATCCTCGCCCTGTTCGGCACGTTCGTGTGGCTCGGCTTCCGGATCGCGCGCTCCGCGGGCGATCCCTTCGGGCAACTGCTCGCGGTCGGGCTCACCGCGCTGGTCGGCGTCACCGCGGCGCTCCACATCGGCGTGAGCCTGGCGCTGCTGCCGGCGACGGGGATCACGTTGCCGTTCATCTCGTACGGACGCTCAAGCCTGCTCGTCGCGCTCGTCGCGACCGGCGTGCTGATCAGCGTGGGGCAGGGGCGGCGCAGGACGGACGGGGCGGCGTGATGCAAGCCCATTGCGGATTGCGGATTGCCAATTGCGGATTGCGGATTTCGGATTGCGGATTTGAAGGGGCGGGTTCGATCGGCGGTGTAAGGTTCGCGCCTCGACGACGATCCGGTCCAATCCGCAATCCGCAATCCGCAATCCACAATTGAGTTCGCGATGAAGGTTCTGCTCGCCGGCGGCGGCACCGGCGGCCATCTCATCCCCGCCCTCGCGCTGGCGCAGGCGCTGCGCGACGCCGAGCCGAGCGTCGAGCTGCTGCTCGTCGGCGCCAGGCGTGGCATCGAGGCCGAGCTGTTACCGCGTCAGCCGTTCCGCCATCGCCTCCTGTCGATCGAGCCGATCTATCGGCGCGCCTGGTGGCGCAACGCGCGCTGGCTGTGGCTCGCGCCCCGCGTGTGGCGCGACGTGGGTCGGCTGCTGCGCGAGGAGCGGCCGGCGATCGTCATCGGGACCGGCGGCTACGCCGCGGGGCCGATCGTGCTGCGCGCGCAGCGCGCCGGTATCCCCACCGCGCTCGTCGAGGAGAACGCGTTCCCCGGACTCACCACCCGGTGGCTGGCGCGCGGCGCGCGCCAGGTGCACCTCGGGTTTCCCGAAGCGCGCGAGCGGCTGTCACCCGGTGCCCGCACCGAGGTGTTCACGCTCGGCAACCCAGTGCGACCGTCCGAGCCGGGCGATCCGCGCGCCGCACGCCGGTCGCTGGGGCTCGATCCCGACCGCCCCACCGTGCTCGTGTTCGGCGGGAGCCAGGGCGCGCAGGCGCTCAACTACGCCGTCGCGGCCGCGCTGGAGCGCCGCCTGCTCGCTGCCAACGTCGTGTGGGGCACCGGTGCCGCGCACGCGGCGGCGCTGGCGCGCTACGCCGTCCCGGAGCGCGTGGTGGTGCGCGGCTTCTTCGATTCGATGACCGAGCCGTACCGCGCAGCCGATCTCGTCGTGTCGCGCGCCGGCGCGATGACTGTGGCGGAGCTGTGCGCCTGGGGGAAGCCGAGCATCCTGGTGCCGCTGCCGACGTCCGCGGCGAATCACCAGACCCACAACGCCAGCGCCCTCGCGGCGGCCGGCGCCGCGCTGCACCTCGCCGAGCGCGATCTCACGGCGCACGCGCTCGGCCAAGTGATCGGCCAACTGCTCGGTGACCCCGCGCGGCTCGCGTCGCTCGCCGAGCGGGCGCGGGCCCGGGGGCACCCCAATGCCTCCCGGGAGATCGTGTCGAGAATTTTGACACTGGTCGCCCGATAGGGGATGGTCTCTTTCGCAAGTTTCGTAGATTCGATATATTAGCCCCTCACTAATGAACCTGTTTGCAATGGCGGATCCCCGCCCGATCCACTTCATGGGGATCGCCGGAGCAGGGATGAGCGGCTTGGCGCTTCTCGCCAGGCAGCAAGGCGTCACGATAACTGGTTGTGATACCGACCCCTCGGGAGCGGCCGATTTGGCAGCCTTGGGGGTGGAAATATGGCGGGGACACGGTCCCGAGCACGTGGCTGGCGCTCGAGCGCTCGTGGTCACCGCAGCGGTAGCCGGCGATCACCCGGAGCTGGAGCGAGCACGCGCCCTGGGGGTTCCGGTGGTACGGCGGGCCGACGCCCTAGGTCAGGCCGTCGCCGGTGGGTTGGTGGTGGCGGTCGCCGGGACGCACGGCAAGACCACCACGACGGTGATGGTCACGGAGGCGCTGGCGGCCGCCGGGCGAAATCCTACGGGACTCGCCGGCGGCCGTGTCGCTCGGTGGGGTGGGAACGCGCGGCTCGGCGGGAGCGAGTTGTACGTGGTCGAGGCGGACGAGTACGACCGCGCCTTCCTCTCGCTCGCGCCCACGGTCGCCGTGGTGAACAACGTCGAGGCCGACCACCTCGAGTGCTACGGCGGCAGCGTGGCCGCGCTGGAGCAGGCGTTCGTCGACTTCGCGGGGCGGGCGCGCCGGGTGATCGCGGGGGCGGACGACGCGGGCGCGACCCGGGTCGCGGCGGGGTTGACGACGCCGGTGTGGCGCGTGGGCCTCGCGGCGGACGCGGACGTGCGCATCGCGACTCCCGAGCTGGGCGAGCGGGGCTCGGCCGCGCGAATCGAGCTGCCGGGCGGGGGAGAGGCGGTGCGTCTCGGGCTGCAGGTGCCGGGGCTGCACAACCTGAGAAACGCGGCGGCGGCGCTCGCCGTGGCACTGGAGCTGGGAGTCGATCTCGAGCGCTGCGTCACGGCGCTCGAACGCTTTACCGGTGTGGCGCGGCGGTTCGAGCGCGTGGGCGAGGCGCGTGGCGTGACGATCGTGGACGACTACGCGCATCACCCCACGGAGGTGCTGGCGACGCTGGCGGCGGCGCGCCAGACGTTTCCGCGGCGGCGCGTGGTGGCGGTGTTCCAACCGCACCTGTTTTCGCGCACCGCGCTGCACGGCGAAGCGCTCGGCCGGGCGCTCGCGAGCGCCGACGTCGTGGTGGTGGCGCCGATCTACGGGGCGCGCGAGCAGCCGCTCCCGGGCATCACCGCCGATCTGGTGGCGCAGGGGGCGGCGCGCGCCGGAGCGGCGACGGTGGCCGTGCGGGACCGCGCGGCCCTAGTCGACTCGGTGGCGGAACGACTGCGGCCAGGCGATGTGGTGTTCACGCTCGGGGCGGGGGACGTGACCCGCGTTGGGCCCGAGTTGCTCCGGCAACTGGGGGGCGCGGGGGGCACGGGGGGCACGGGGGGCACGGGGAGCGGGGAGCAACGGCCGTGAGCCGGCGGCGGACGTGGGCGCGCCGCAGCGCGCCCTTGATCACCGGCATGGCGGTCGGCGTCGCCGTGTGGTTCGGCGCCCCGGCGCTGCTGCGGCGGCTCGCCGTCTTCCGCGTGCGGCAGATCGAGCTGGTGGGCGTGAAGAACCTGGCGCCCGACGTGGTGATCGCCGCGCTGCGGCTGCCGTCGGATGCGAGTGTGTTCACTGACACGCGGCTGCTCGACGACCGGCTGCGCGGACTCGCCGGAGTGGCGGAGGCGCGTGTGGTGCGTCAGCTCCCGGCGGCACTGCGGATCGAGCTGCGCGAGGTGGAGCCGGCGGCGCTCGCGCCCAACGGCAGGCGTCTGGTCGTGGTCGATGCGCAGGGCCGGGTATTGCCGTTCGACCCCGCGCGCACCGGGCTCGACCTGCCGGTGGCCGCGGCACCGGACCGTGGCGTCGTGGGCGTGCTGGCGCTGGTGCAGGCGGTGGACCCGGCGCTGTTTCTCACCATCACCAGTGCGCGCGGGTTGGCGCGCGGGGACGTGCTTTTGGAGCTGGGGTCTCGTCACGTGCTGCTGCGTCGCGACGCCGGGCCGGAGGTGATCCGGGCCGTCGTCCTGGTCGCGCAAGATCTTGCCGCGAAGGGGCGCGCCTACGCGGAGCTCGACGCCCGCTTCGCGCGTCAGGTGATCGTGCGGCGCAGGGCGTCCGGGGGATCCCGCGGCGCGGGTGGGGCGTGAGCCGGGATCGAGAGCTGGTCGCCGGGCTCGACTTGGGGAGCACCAAGACATGCGCGGTGATCGCCGAGGTCGTGGGCGACCTGCCGCGCATGCCGCTCGCCAAGGTGCTGGGCGTCGGCCTCGCGAAGAACGCCGGCGTGCGGCGGGGGATGGTGCGGGACATCGACGAGACGAGCCGCTCGGTGGTGGCCGCGCTGCGCGACGCCGAACGGATGGCGGGGGCGAAGGTCGCCGGTGTGACGTGCGGCATCGCAGGCGAGCACGTGGCGGCGCGCACGTCGCCCGGGGTGGTGGCGGTGAGCCGGGAGGAGATCACCGCGGAGGACGTGGCCCGCGTGAACGAGGTGGCGCGCGCCATCTCGCTGGGCCGCGACCAGGAGCTGCTGCACGACATCCCGCAGGAGTACCGGGTCGACCAGCAGCACGGGATCTCGGACCCGGTGGGAATGACGGGCACGCGGCTCGAGGTGGAGATGTACCTCGTCACCGTGCAGGCCACCGCCGCCCAGAACCTGCGCAAGGCGGTGCAGCGGGCGGGGTATCGGGTGCTGGATCTGGTGCTGGAGCCGCTGGCGGCGTCCTACGCGGTGCTGACGGAGGACGAAAAGGAGCTCGGCGTCGCGCTGCTCGAGGTGGGCGGCGGCTCCACCGGCGTGACGATCTTTCACGAAGGCAAGATCCGTCACCTCGCGTCGCTCAAGTACGCGGGCGCCCAGGTGACGACGGACGTGGTCCAAGTGCTGGGGGTGACCCAGGCCGACGCCGAACGACTGAAGGAGCGGCACGGCGTCGCGTACAAGCCGCTGGTGGATCCGACGGAGATGATCACGCTGCCCTCCACGCCCGGGCAGGGCGCGCGGCAGGCGGCGCGCGAGATGCTGTCGGACATCATCCACCAGCGGCTGGACGAGATCTTCCACATGGTGGATCGCGAGTTCGAGAAGGCGGGGTACGGGGGCGGGCGGCTGCCCGCGGGCGTGGTGCTGACCGGCGGGACGGCGCATCTGCCGGGGATGGTGGAGCTGGCGCGCGAGGTGTTTGCGATGCCGGTGCGTGCCGGGACGCCGGAGCAGGGGATTTCGGGACTGGTGGACAGCGTGCAGGCGCCACGCTACGCGGTGCCGGTGGGGCTGGTGCTGTACGCGGCGCGCAAGGTGGCACAAGGCGCCGCGCCGGGCGGCTCGGTGGTGCAGAGCCCGGGGGTCGAGCGCTGGTTCGCGCCACTCAAGCGGTGGTTACAGGACTTCTTCTGATCGGTCACCCGAGGGAGCCATGATCTTCGAGCTCGAAGAAACCGTCTCACAGAACGCCCGGATGAAAGTCGTCGGCGTGGGCGGCGGCGGCGGCAACGCGCTGAACCGCATGGTCGACGAGGGGCTGCAAGGCGTCGAATTCATCTCCGTCAACACCGACGCGCAGGCCCTGCTCAACAACAAGGCGGACGTGAAGACGCAGATCGGGAAGAAGTTGACGCGCGGCCTCGGGGCGGGCGCCCGGCCCGAGATCGGCCGCCAGGCGATCGAGGAAAACCGCGACGAGGTGCTGCACGCGCTCCAGGGAGCGGATCTCGTGTTCGTGACGTGCGGCATGGGTGGCGGCACCGGCACGGGCGCGTCGCCCATCATCGCCCAGATGGCGCGCGATCTCGGCGCCCTCACGATCGGCATCGTGACGAAGCCGTTTCTGTTCGAAGGGCGCAAGCGGATGCGCCAGGCCGAGATGGGCATCGCGGAGATGCGCAAGCACGTGGACACGATGGTCACAGTGCCGAACGAGCGCTTGCTCGCCGTGGTGGGGAAGGGGATACCTTTCCAGGACGCGCTCAAGAAGGCCGACGAGGTGCTGCTGCACGCCACTCAGGGGATCTCCGGGCTCATCACCGTGACGGGCATCGTGAACGTGGACTTCGCGGACGTGCGCACCGTGATGCAGAACGGCGGCGCGGCGATCATGGGCACCGGCATGGGGCGCGGCGAGAACCGCGCCATGGAGGCGGTGCAGCAGGCGATCTCGAGCCCGTTGCTCGACAACATCTCGATCACCGGTGCGACGGGCGTGTTGATCAACATCACGGGCGGTGAGGACCTGACGCTCGGCGAGGTGACGCAGATCTCCGACGTCGTCAAGGACGCGGCGGGCGAGGACGCCGAGATCATCTTCGGCACGGTGAACGATCCGGCGATGCACGGCGAGATCCGCGTGACGGTGATCGCGACGGGGTTCGACCGGGACAAGGCGGCCGAGACGCCGGGCCGCGCGGCGCCGGGGGTGCTGCCGTTCCGGGAGCGGGTGTCGCGCCCCACGCCGGTGCCGCCGTCAGGCTACGTGAAGCCGGCGGAGCCGGCGCGGCGCGCGCCTCCCCCGCCGCCCCCCGACGTGAACGAGCTCGAGATCCCGACCTTCATCCGGCGACAAATGGATTGATGACCCTGTTCTCCCGTTGGCGGGCGAGCCACTACGTTGCCGCCGGCGTGCTGAGCGCCGGCGGTCTAGTCTGGGCCACGCGCGAGGCGTGGCCGTGGCGCCGGCCGCTCACCGCGCCGCCCATCGTCGTGAGCGAGGCCTATGCCGAGTTCACGGAGACGCTGGGACGGCGCGAGACGCTGGCGGACGTGCTGGCCCGGGCGGGCATCACGGGCCGCGACTACGTGGCGTTGCTCGCGGCGGCGCGGCATCTGCCGGCGCGGCGGCTGCGGCCCGGGCTCGCCTTCCAGGTGCGCCGCCTCAAGACCGACAGCCAGGCCGAGCGGGTGACCGTCCGGCTGTCGCCCGAGCAGCGGCTGCGGCTCGACCGCGGTGACTCCGGCTGGGTCGAAACCGTCGAGACGATCCCCTGGACGATCGTGCGCCTGCGGGTCAGCGGCGCGATCGAGTCGTCGCTGTACGACGCGCTCGACAAGGCCGTCGCGGACACGTTCCTGCCCGAGGGCGAGCGGCGCACGCTCGCCTGGGCGCTCGCCGACGTGTACGACTGGGAAGTGGACTTCACGCGCGACGTGCGGCCGGGCGATCGCTTCACGGTGCTGCTCGAGCGGCTCGAGTCGCCCGAGGGCGAGCGGCGCTTCGGCCGGGTGATCGCGGCGCGCGTCGACGTGGCGCGCACACCGACCTACGCGTTCTACTTCGAGGACGAGGACACCGGCATCGCGGGGTTCTACGACGATCAGGGGCGGTCGCTGCGCCGCGCGTTCCTGCGCGCGCCGCTCGCGTTCCGGCGCATCTCGAGCCGGTTCGGCAGCCGGTTCCATCCCATCCTCCACATGTGGCGTCACCACGAGGGCGTGGACTTCGCCGCACCGTACGGCACGCCGGTGCGCGCCACGGCCGATGGCAGCGTCACCCGGGTGGGCCGGGAAGAGGGCGGCTACGGCAACGTGATCGAGGTGCGTCACGCCAACGGCATCCGCACGCGCTACGGCCACTTGTCCGCGTTCGGACGCGGCCTGCACGTGGGCCAGCGCGTGGAGCAGGGAGAGACCATCGGCTACGTGGGCTCGACCGGCCTGTCGACCGGTCCGCACCTGCACTACGAGTTTCTCGTGAACGGGCGACCGACCAACCCGCAACGCAAGGACATGGGATCGGGCACTCCGGTTCCGCCCACCCTCCGGGCCGCCTACGACTCGGTGCGGCTGCAGCTCGTCACGCAGCTCGAGCCGCACGGCCCGCCGCACGTCGCTCCGACCGTCGCCGCGCGCGACGATTAATTTCCAGTACCTCCGTGGAGCTCTACCCCGCCGTTGACGTGCAGGGCGGGCGCGTGGTGCGCTTGCGCCAGGGCGAGGCGCGGCACGCCACGGCGTACGCCGACGATCCCGTGGCCGTGGCGCGCCAGTTCGCGCGCGACGGCGCGCGCTGGGTGCACTTCGTCGATCTCGACCGCGCTTTCGGGAAGGGCGACAACCGCGCGCTGGCGCGGCGCTTGCTCGGCGCGGCCGAGGTGCCGGTCCAGGTGGGCGGCGGCCTGCGAACCGAAGCGGCGATCGCCGAGATGCTCGCCTGGGGTGCCACCCGCGTGGTGATCGGGACCAAGGCGGCAAGCGATCCGGCGCTGGTGGAGCGGCTGCTGGCGCGCCACGGGCCCGACCGGCTGGCCGTGGGGATCGACGCGAAGGACGGCCAGGTGGCGGTGCGCGGCTGGACCGAGGTGTTCGACTTGACGCCGCTCGAGCTCGCCCAGCGGGTCCTGGGTCAAGGAGCGCGGACGGTGATCTATACCGACGTCGCCCGCGACGGGATGCTGGCCGGGCCGGATGTGGCGGGCGCGCGCGCCATCGCGGCGCTTGGGCTCGACACGATCGCGTCGGGGGGCGTCGCGTCGCTCGACGACCTGCACGCGATCCGCGCCGCCGGCCTCGCCGGCGCCATCGTGGGACGCGCGCTGTACGAAGGCCGCTTCACCCTCGTCGAGGCGCTCGAGTGCGCGGCCGCGTGACGGCCGGCCTGGCCCTGCTGCGCACGACCGGACTCGGCGCGCTGGTGCTGCTGCTGTGGAACCCGACGACGGCGCGCTTCGCCGCGGGAGAGAGAGCCACCCCGCCGCTCGTGTTGCTCGACGCCTCGCTCAGCATGGCGGGCCACGGGGGACGCTGGCGCGAGGCACTCGACACGGCGCGCGCTCTGGCGCGGCGGGGGGGCGGGGGGGGCGGGGGGGGCGGCGGCGTCATCTGGCGCTTCGGATCGCAGGTGCGGGCGTACGACTCACTGCCCCCGGGAGACGGCGCGACGCGGCTCGCCCCGGCGCTCGCGGCCGCCGCCGGGCGCGAGGGGCCGGTGGCCGTCGTGACCGATGGCGCGATCAGCGACCTCGCCGACCTCCCCTCCGATCTGCTGGCCCGCGTCCACATGATCGTCCTGCCGCGGCCGGCATTCTTCGATGCGTTCGTTTCGGATATCGTCGGACCGAGGAGGGTCGGTGCGGGAGACACCGTCCGGCTCAAGGTCAGCTACGGAACGACCGGGAAAACGGCCGGGGAAGGGGGAAGAGGGAAAGGGACCCTTCTCGTGAGTCTGGGCAATCGGCGCCTCATGTCGCGTGTTGTTTCGCTGCCCGACAGCGGGATCCTCTCGACCGAGATCACCCTTCCCCCTTCCCCCTTCCCCGGGTCTTTGCCGGCCGGCTGGCAGGCGCTCGAGCTGCGGCTGGAGGGGGTTGCCGGCGATTCGGAGCCCCGCGACGATGCCCGCTGGTTCGTACTCGAGGTAAGCCCGCAGCCCTCCGTCGTGCTGCTCGCGGCGCCGCCCGATTGGGACAGCCGGTTCCTCGCCCGTACGCTGAGCGACGTAGCGCGCGTACCGGTGCGGACCCTGGTACAATCCGGCTCCGACGGCAGCACCGGCTGGCGCGACGCGGCCGGCCTGACACCGGTCTCCGCCGCCGACGTGGCCCGCGCCGTGGCGGGCGCCCGGCTGGTCGTCCGGGTGGGAGATCCGAGTGTGCTCGATCGGTTCCCCCCTCCCGTCAAGGGCGCGGTGCTGACGTGGCCCACGCAGGGCGGCCGGGACGGCGATTGGTACGTGCAGGCGCCCGAGCCGTCTCCGCTCGCCGGGGCGTTGGCCGGCGTCGCGTGGGATTCGCTGCCGCCCGCCGCGGCGCTGTCCGACCTCGCTCCCGTTCCTCCCGGCGACAGCTCGGCGGTGGTGGTGCTCACTGCACGACTCGCGCGGCGGGGCGCGGCGCGCCCGGTGATCGTGCTGTCGCAGGCGGGGGGCGCGCGGCGCGCCATGGTCGCGGCGTCCGGGTTGTTCCGCTGGGCGTTCCGCGGCGGAGCGAGCGCGGAGGCGTATCGGGCGGTGGTAGCGGCGCTGGCGGACTGGCTGCTGACCGAGGGGGCGGGGAGCAGGGAGCGGTTCGTTCCGGTGGCGTACTCCGCGCCCAACGGGATGCCGATTGTGTGGCGCTGGAGCGGGTCTGGTCCGCCGCAAGACGGCGTCGTCACGCTGGCAGCCGGCGGCACGCGCCGTACCGACACTCTGCGATTCGATGCGACCGGGCGCGCCGAGCTGTCGCTGCCGCCGGGCGTGTACGCGTACGGAGCGCCGGGCGGGGCCGAGCGGGGCATCGTCGCGGTGGAGACGTACTCGGACGAGTGGCGGCCCGCGGTGCCGTTGGTGCGAGCCCAGGCGGGGGGCGCGGCGGGGGGGCGAGTGGCGAGCACGGCGCTGCGCGATCGCTGGTGGCTGTTCGTGGTGGCGATCGCGGCGTTCGCGACGGAGTGGGCGTGGCGCCGCCGGCAGGGCCTGCCCTGATGGCGTCGTTGTGGCAGCGGCTGGGCCGCGTGTTCGCCCGGGGCGACGCGGGCGCGCGCGAGGAAGCCGAGCGCATCCTGCTCGAAGCCGACTTCGGCGTCGCGGCGACGGCGGAGATCCTCGAGCAGGTGGCGCGGACCCCCGACGGCGATGCGCGGCGAGCGCTGGAGCAGGCCGTGGTGTCCATCTTGTCGAAGGCGGGAGCTCCCGGGGCGCTGGCGCGCGCGTCCGAGCCGCCGACCGTGATGCTCGTGTTCGGCGTGAACGGCGTCGGGAAAACGACCACCATCGCAAAGCTGGCGCACCGGCTGGTGCGTGACGGTCGCAGCGTCCTGCTCGCCGCCGCCGACACGTTCCGGGCCGGGGCGCGGGAGCAGCTCGAGATCTGGGCAAACCGGCTGGGCGTCCCGTGCATCCGGGGCGGGGGGGCGGGGGCGGGGGCGGACCCGGCCGCCGTGGCGTTCGACGCGGTGGCGGCGGCGCGTGCCCGCGGGATCGACAGCGTGCTCGTCGACACGGCGGGCCGGTTGCACACCGAGGAGCGGCTGCTGGAGGAGCTGAAAAAGGTGGTGCGCGTGGTCGCGAAGCAACGCTCTGTTGGGGGGGCGGGGGCTCCGCACGAGTCGCTGTTGGTGCTCGACGCGACCGTGGGTCAGAATGCCGTCCACCAGGCGCAGGCGTTTGCCGCGGCGCTGCCGCTCACCGGCCTCATCGTCACGAAGCTCGACGGGACCGCGAAGGGCGGGAGCGTGGTCGCCGTGCAGCGCATCATCCCCGTGCCGATTCGTTTTGTCGGCACCGGCGAAGGGCTCGAAGACCTCGAAGTGTTCGACCCTCAATCCTACGCTAAGCGCCTGGTCAGCGGGTGAAAGGCCGGGGAAGGGGGAAGGGGGAAGGGGCGTGACCCTGCAGTTGACGACCTCGGTGAAGTATCTCAAGGGCGTCGGCCCGAAGCGCGCCGAGGCGCTGGCGCGGCTCGGGATCCGCAGCGTCGGCGACCTGTTGTATCACGCGCCGCACCGCTATCTCGACGCCACCAACGTCACCCCGCTGGCCCGCGCACGCGTGGGCGAAGAGGTCAGCTGCGTCGGTCAGGTGATCAACACCGGTGTGCTGCCGACGCGCCGCGGGCTGCGCGTGTTCCGGGCCGTAGTTCGTGGTGCTCGCGGACGAGGGCGAAGCGCGGCCGGAGCGCGGCCTGGTGCTTCCCATCTATCCGGCGACCGAAGGCCTGACGCACCGCCAGATCCGCACGCTCATTCACCAGCACCTCGACGCCCTGCTGGGACTGGCCGTCGATCCGCATCCGCCGCGCCTCGCCGCCGCCGTGGGGATCCCAGAGCTGGGTTGGGCGCTCGCCGCGGTGCATCGACCACGCGACCTGGCCGAGGCGGAGGCGGGCCGGCGGCGTCTCGCGTTCGACGAGCTGTTCGATCAGCAGCTGGTGCAGGCCCGCGCGCGGCACCTCGCCAAGCGGGCCCGCGCGGGGATCGAATTCACGCTCAAGAAGGAGCTCACCACGCAGTTGAAGCAGCATCTCCCGTTCGAGCTCACGGA
>WNGP01000156.1_pt1 | contig 66978 bp, 54 predicted proteins | sample 5407671 | NCBI WGS metagenome assembly WNGP01 (sample SAMN13153381, study PRJNA577476) | soil metagenome | isolation source: 40 cm soil or saprolite under Garry oak tree replicate 2 | place: USA:California | collected 2016-06-15 | reverse complement strand
CAGCTTCCACCCTGCTGGTGCTGTAATCGTATTATTGGCAGTTTGCACAATCACATGGGCGATCATCACATCCCCACTTTGGGTTCCGGCCGGGAGCCCGATGGTGAGCGTTGATCCTCCTGCGCCATTATTGCCGGTGGCTGCTGCTCGCAGCGTAATACTTCCTGGTGGTGGCGTCGGCGTAGGAGTTGGGGTAGAAGTAGGCGTGGGCGTAGGCGTTGCTGGGGGGGCGGGTTCGAGCGCAATCAGCATGGTGATATTGGAATTGGCTCCGCCATTATGCGTGCCATGAATCGTACCTGTGGCCCCGATTGAGGAGAAAGTCTCCTGCGACATCTCTGAGGTGGTCGACGTTCTACTGCCGGTACGCCACACTTGGGTAAACCCTGCTGGGACATTGACGGTCGTTTGGACAGCGATGCCCACGGCGTAAACGAGCATATCATTGGCCACCGTGGTGGTCACCCCGCTATTATCCACATTACTGGTGGATGGGTTGTATTGGGCGTGACTGGCATCTACTGGCGTGGTAGTATTGACCCCAATGTAGCTGGCTATTCCCCCGGAGGCCTGACCTGACGTCCCGAAACTCCACGTATAGGTTTCCGGTTCTGATGAGCCTGCGACCTTCACATAACTGACGGTCGAGATAGCTGAAGGGCTGTCTTGCCGCAGCACCGGGCTCCAGCCTGCCGGGGGAGTGATCACATTGCCGGCTGGGTGAACAATCACATGGGCGACCATCACATCCCCACTTTGGGTGCCCGCCGGCAGCCCGATGGTAAGTATCGAGTCTCCTGCGCCATTGTTGCCTATGGCTGCAGCGCGCAGCGAAATACTCCCTGGTGGCGGTGTGGGCGTGGGCGTGGGCGTGGCCGTCGAACTGGTAATGGTAAAAGAATCAGTAAAATTATTAGGAACAGTGGAGCCTGTAAAATTCGCAGAAACAGTCAGTTGATTGGAAGATACGGTGAACTTAGTAAGTCCATTTGTTGGATTAATGTTGTTCCCCATCCACTTAGCAAAATAGCCAGCATCTCCGTCGGAGGTGCTAATAGTATGGAGTCCTTCTCCAATAGTGCCTACAATATCAACTACCGGTCCCAAACCTTGTGTGTAACTTCCTGTTGAACCGTCATTGACGACACAATTGCTATTATATGTTTCTGCTTGAATAGCAGTGCAGGTTGTGCCATTTAAAGCGAGTTGTTTACTTCTCTGGTAATCGTGGTCATGTCCTTGCAAGATAAGGTCAACTTTTTTACTTACCAGCAGGTTAAAGAGATCATTTCCTATATCACAAGGTATCATACCAATGCTAATACATACTTTATGCATGCCAACAATTACCCACTTGATGCCTGCTGCACGTGCATTGTCAATCGTACTTGCCACCCAGTTGTAGTGGTCTGTTCCGGCTGCGTAAGAATATAATCCTCCATTTGTAAAAGTAAGATCTGGGGAGATCATAATAAATCGTGCGATTGGGGAAGAGGCAGGATAATCAAAATAGTATTCTTTCCCGTACGTTCCTACTGCTCCTAATCTGTCAGGAAGACACTGCACAAAATTGTCTATCAGCCCATCCTGAGCCTCTCCTCCATCCTCGTGGTTGCCAGAAATAAGTTCAAATGGAAAGGTGCTACCTACACGACTTTGCACATAGGAACACCAGGCTGATTCAGGAGTGATCTCTGAGTAACTGAGGTCCCCTATCGCCAAATGGAAGTTACTACCAGACTGTGCGATAAGATCAAGTGTTGATGAAGTGCTTCTATTTCCTCCAATATCTCCCCCTACTGTGAATGAAAAACTTGTAGACGCATCTGCTTTAGTATGCGATATTTTATAATTTAGAATAAATAATGGGATCGATAATATTATAACAAGAATCAAATAGAAGAAATACTTTTTCGTACGTTTCGCTCGCAATGATAATAACTTCAAGTTGCTATGGAACGGCTTCTTCTTATTTGTGCCAGCATGTAAATCTATCATTTTTTCCCTCTTCCAGGTAAAGCAGTAACATGCTACACGGCTGGTTTTGCTGTCAAACCAGTAAAAGCATACCCGAGGTTACCGATATTAGTATAAGTGGGAGTTGGGGCAGATAGGAGGGCAAAAGCGTTGTGATCTGGTTACGTTTTGGTTAAGGTTGCACTTTGATGGTAGAGGTTTTCTTCATGCTTAGTGAAACACATCACCTCTATATATACTATGATCCTTGCTCCATTCTAGTGGTAGAATGAGAGGATCGAGTGTAGCATTTGTAGATAAACCTGGCTTGATAGAGCTTTCCTCATAGGCCGGGCAAAGATGGATAATAATCTGGGTTCTGTGAAGTGTCGAAGGCGTCGAAGAAATCGCCGATTTGTGATAAGCCATCACGAGGAGGAGCAGGTGGCCCATCCGTTTGGCCGTCAACGGCGGCGTCGTTACTCGTTCCTGGAGTCGAAGTATCAAACTGGTGGTTGATACTGGCGAGCGATGGTAAACCAAAGCGACGCTCAATGAACTTCAAGATCGAGCTATGTTCGTATAACTGCCCCGAGATGCGCTACTTTGATGCTCATCTTGAGCAGGCTCTCGCTCTTGTACTCACTGGTTCATGTTCCGTTTATTAGAATTGGAAAGCCCTGCCCAACAAACAATGAGAGGGAGTGCGTCAGCATACTGGTTTCTCCCTCTCGACAGTATTAGTTATGCAGGTTTAGGAACGATACTAGAAGCTGAGGTTGAAAAGCTGTATGTTAGCGCATTCCCATGCGGAGTGCCCCATCCAGGCGGATCACTTCCCCGTTGAGCATTTCATTCTCGATAATATGCTGCGCAAGAGCCGCGTACTCGCTGGGCCGACCTAAACGCGGCGGGAAAGGAACCTGTTGTCCAAGGGAAATGCGAGCAGGCTCTGGCAAACTGCCCAGTAGGGGCGTATCGAAGATACCCGGGGCGATGGTCATCACGCGAATGCCATAGCGCGCGAGCTCGCGCGCTATGGGCAGCGTCATACCAACTATCCCACCCTTCGAGGCAGAGTATGCTGCCTGGCCGATCTGCCCATCGAAAGCCGCCACAGACGCTGTGTTGATGATGACGCCGCGCTCACCTCCTTCGTTCGGCTCGTTTGTAGACATCGCAGCCGTGGCAAGGCGGATCACATTGAACGTTCCAATCAGGTTCACCTGAATCACTTTAGTGAACGATTCCAGGCTGCTTGGACCATTTTTACCCAGCACCTTTTCGGCCGCGCCGATACCGGCGCAGTTAATCACCACGTGTAGGCCGCCAAATTTTTCAATCGCAGCCTGCACGGCAGTCTGCACATCTTCTTCACTCACCACGTTGGTCTTGACGAACAGAGCTGAGTCGCCCAACTCTTTTGCCAGCGCTGTACCCGTCTCACTATTATAATCGGCTATGACGATCTTTGCGCCAGATTGTTGTGACAGTCGTACGCAAGCCGCCCCCAGGCCAGATGCTCCACCTGTGACTAAAACGCCTTTGTTTGTTAGCTGCATAAGATTTCCTTTCTCGGTAAGATATTTTATTATACAATCTGGACACCTCAAGCGCAGAATTGTCTTCTGATATACTTTGATACATCTTGCAATATTGACAAACTCAACAACCAATCGATATACTTCCAGGCATGAGCAGGCCCCTTTCCGCGCATTCTGCTCTCGTGTTGTCTCCGTCGTTATACTGGTAGCGCCACGACGGACAGGTTTCTTATGCACCTTGTAAGGAGTTCGAAAGGTCAGTGACCCAATCCCCTGAAAAAGGATAGGCTGTGAGCAGGGGTGACTTCTGCTCGTCTCTTACAAGTTCTCGCTGACTAGCCTTGGTGCCGAGAGGCACTCCGTTCGAAAGGTCACGATACCTATGAATACTTGCTCTAGTTTGTAGCTCTATCGCTTTGTGATTAAATGTTCTGATGGGTAGGAACCGTGTTGCAAAGCCGAACAAGCCTTTTGAACATTGGCGAAGAGCACCTTACTCTCGCAAGAGAGGGAAGCGATTTTTTCGCTTCCAACAGGTTTGGGCGTTCCTGCCAAAAATGCTCCCCTTCGGGGCTGTGTTTCCTCCCGATCACCTTCAGGTGATGGGTGTCCACAAAGGAGTTTTTATGAAGAAATCCTTCCTTCTCACCGCTGTGGTCTCGCTGATATCTATCGCCCTCTCAGCGCTGTTTTTCACCACGAGCAATAGTATATTCGCCGCTCATGCAAGCGGCGATAAGAAAATTCACGTTATTGAACATGCTATTACGGATACGGTTGTTGATATTGGCCCCTCCGGGGATTCGCGTGGAGACATTCTTGCTTTTGCCAATCCAGTCTTCGCTGAGGATAATAAGACACAGCTTGGTAGCGACAATGGTCACTGTGTGCGGACCGATCCTGGTAAAGCCTGGGAGTGCTTCTGGACGGTCTTCCTTGCGAAAGGACAGATTACTGTAGAAGGCCCGTTCTTCGACTCATCGGATTCGGTACTGGCGATTACCGGAGGCACAGGGTCCTACCGCGGGGCGCGAGGAGAGATGAAATTGCATGCCCGCAATGCCCAGGGCACTGAGTACGACTTCATCTATACAGTTGAGGGCTAAACGAGTTGTGCTTAGAAAAAGGGGGAACGGAAGACATCGCCGTTCTCCCTGTGTGCCGTGGAATAGGCTTGTTCCCTCCAATTAGTGAAAGTGGGCGACCACGAAGGTTACCTCTACTTTGACTCTATTGCTCGCGCCACAATTTCGGAGATATCCTCGATTTGCATCTTGTCCTCAGCCTCTACTCCCTTGACGCCATCGTCAAACATGGTGATGCAGAATGGACAGGCAGCGGCGAGCACTTCAGCACCAGTCTCCAGCGCCTCACTCACGCGAGTCTGGTTGACCCGCTTGCCGATCTTCTCCTCCATCCAGGCGCGTCCACCCCCTCCGCCACAACAGAAGCTCTTATTGCGGTGGCGGCGCATCTCCGTCACGCCGTTGCTGTTGAGCACCGTGAGCACGCGGCGCGGCTCATCATATATGTCATTATAGCGCCCGATGTAGCAAGGATCGTGATAGGTCAGCTTCCGCTCGTCAAAGCCCTCCGGCAGCGTAATTTTCTCCTCGGCCAGCAGTTTATCTATAAAGACGCTATGGTGCATCACTTCGTAATTGCCGCCAAGCTGTGGGTACTCGTTCTTGATCGTGTTGAAGCAGTGTGGGCAGGCGGTGATGACTATGCGGTGCCTGGGGGCCACATTCGCCGCTCCATTGCTGTGTCCGTTGCCTTGATTGGTGAGATTGAAACCATAGTTGTTCAGCGTTTCGACGTTCTGCTGGGCCATCATCTGCCACAGGTATTCGTTACCAATACGCCGTGCGGGATCGCCCGTACACCACTCCTCGGGGCCGAGAATGGCGAAGTTGACCCCTGCAGCGAGCAAAATCTTCGCAACCGAGGAGGCAACCTTCTTATTGCGCTGGTCGAATGATCCCATGCAGCCGACCCAGTAGAGCACATCGGCATCAGGATTCTGTGACATCAGCGGTATGCCCAGTCCCGCTGCCCACTCGGCGCGCTTATCGTTGCTGATTTCCCAGGGATTAAAGTTGCGCTCGATGTTGTTGAACAGCGACGTAACCTCCGGTGGGAAATCGCTTTCCTCCATCACCAGGTGGCGGCGCATATCAATGATTGTCGGTACATGTTCAATGGAGACCGGGCAGATCTCCATACAGGCGCTGCAACTCGTACAGGCCCATAATGCATCGGTGGAGATAATACCTCCGACCATCGGTTCATGATGCGCTGCCTTTTCTTCCGGGGTCTTGTCGGCCTTTACGCCAGCCACGCCCAGTTTACTCCACAATGTATTCTCGCCGAGAATTTCATTACTGTCTACGAAGAGCGCTTCTTTGACACCCAGGATAATTTCCTTGGGGAAAAGTGGCTTACCTGTATTGCTTGCTGGACAAACGGTATTGCAGCGCCCGCATTCTGTGCAGGCGTATCCATCGAGTAACTGTTTCCACGTGAACTGTTCAGGCTTTGAGACACCATAATCTTCGCGCTCCTCGAGGTTCTCCAGCAAAGGCAGCGCACCCTTGGGTCCATGGTTGCGGAAGAAGACGTTGAAGGGTGTTGCCATCAAGTGCAAGTGTTTGGAGCGCGGTATATACACCAGGAAGGCAAAGAAGATGATAATGTGCGTCCACCAGGAGAAGCGAAATAAGATCGTATTGGTAGCTGTTCCCAGTCCGGTAAACGTATGACCAAGTGCCATCCCTATGGGACTCCAGACTGCGCCATTACTGGCGGCATACTCGAAGCCTTCGACAAGTGAGAGTGTAAGGAGGATAAGTAGTATGCCAATCAAGATGATGAAGCCATCCCAGGGGCCGTGTAAAAAGCTGGAGAGCTGTCTAGGGCGTATCACGCCTCGACGATAGGCAAAATATACTATAGCGATAGCAGCCAGGATGATAAAAGCATCCAGGACGCTGGCGAATACAGGGTTATTCCCTATGATGGGCAACGAGACGCCGAAGGCTCCAAGCATTAAATTAAGCAGGCCAAACTGGATGATGATGAAACCCCAGAAAGTAAAGAAATGTGCGATACCGGGGATAGGATCACGCAGCACGCCGCCCTGACCAAGAACGATCAAAAAGAATTCACCGATGCGATCGTCGATATGGTCGGTGCGGTTGGTACGCCGGGCTTTTACGAGTAGGGTAATCAGCTCGGCTATGCGTTGCCCAAAGAGCGCAAGTGCTACTACAGCCAGTAGCACAAAGAATATGATGCCGATCGATCCCCCGGTTGGTGATGGTATCATACTAATCGATCCTCTCACAGTCTTCCAACGCACGCTCCATGGCTTCGACATCCTCTTTTGATGACATGAAGCGTAGTTTGAGCAGAACGCTACCGGGTGTACCTGGGGGTAGCGGCGTTGTAGGCTCAGATAAAGGCACATTAGCTTGATTTGTCTGAGCGAGCCTGCGAATAAACTCTAGTGCCTGCCATTGACGATTAGGTGTGCGCCGCTCGACGAGTTTGTGAATCTCTTCAAGGACTGTGGTCATTCTCTCCTCCTGCTTATATTTTGTTCCCCTCTCGACTAATTCTAATTATAGCACCAAGTTAGCTCCTACTCCGTCAAATCTAATTTGAAAGAGGAAGGGGTAAACCTTTGTACGGTGTGAAAAGCTTAGGCACTGTTTAGTTTCCCTGCCATTGACGAAGCAACGGTGGCAGTTCCGCAAGGTGAGTAATCGTAGCTGTAGGGACGATGTGATCCGGCCTGAGCCATCTATCATTGAGTCTCCATACCGCTCGCATTCCTACAGCGAGCGCACCAGAAATGTCGTCGATCATCATATCGCCAACCATCACACAGGCTTGCGGTTCCATACCCAAACGGGTGGTTACCTCGAAGAACACCGAGGGATGTGGTTTGGAGTGCGGCAGGTCAGAGGTATAGACTACGGCGTCAAGCAGCTCGTGAAGATGGTGGGTAGCAAGATGGGCGTTGTGCCATTCTGCAGCCCACCAGGTATTGGACAGGAGTCCAATCCGGTAGCCACGTTGCCGGAGCACTCTCAAGGTTGCATGTGCATCGGGGAAAGGGATGGCCCATCCCTCTATTGCTTGAGCATAGCCATCAAGTGCCGTTAGCAGTTCTTCCTCGTTCACCTGGCAATCTAAACGCCGGAAGCCATCGCTGAGCAAACCTGTGGGTGGCCCACTCCACTGCTCTTTCACGACGCGTTGCCAGTGGACATCCTCGGCCTCCTTCATCGCACGGACATACACCTCACAGTCCGGCCACTGAGCGTCCGGAAACATCTTTGTGAGATACTGGTAGGAGAGCATCCAGCGGCTGTCCACATTCCCATCCCCACCTGGCGAATGGACCAGCGTCCCGCCAAGATCAAATATCACCGCCTGGGGACGCCTCATATGCCGAACACCTCCTCAAGAGATTGTGTCAATCTGTTTTCCTTTTTTAAATCCGGGCTGACAGTCTACCAGCTAAAGCTTACTGAGCCTTGCGCCTCTTCACTTCTTGCGTCAATTGCGGAAGAATGGTCAGCGTATCCCCTACAATGCCAAGGTCCGCCACAGAGAAAATCGGCGCGTGCTCATCCTTATTGATGGCTACAATATACTTGGAGCCTTTCATGCCTGCCAGATGCTGGATAGCGCCGCTGATGCCACAGGCGATGTAGAGGGTAGGTTTCACTGTTTTCCCCGTCTGCCCAACCTGGTAACTATAGGGCAGCCAGCCAGCATCGACAATAGCGCGCGTCGCCCCTGCGGCGCCGCCCAGTGCAGTGGCAAGTTCTTCTACGAGATGAAAGTTCTCCGCTTTGCCCAGGCCTCGCCCACCGCTCACGATGACGCTTGCATCCTCCAGAGATGGGCCTTCGCTCTGCACCTCTACGCGCTCCAGTACTTTCATCTTGAGTGATTCGGGGTTGATAGAAGCGTTCAGTGTCTCAATCTCTGCGCTCCTGCCTGCATATTGTGCTACCGGGAAGGCCTTCGGGCGAGTCAATACGATGCCGGTGCCTTGCTGGGAGTGTGTTGCGGTGACAACGTTGTCACCTCCCCAGGGAACCGTCACATTGAGCCTATCGTCCTCGAAACTCAGGTCGGTTGCATCGGTAATCAGGCCCATATTGTTGCGCGCGCTCAAACGCGCAGCAATATCGCGCAGGTTATAGGTGGTGGCGAGCAATAACAACGCAGGCTGGTGCTGCTTGACGAGGTCGCTGAGGGTGTCCACGGCGGGCAAGGTCAGGTAGTTGTCATAATTGGCATCGGCATGGACATAAACCTTCTCCGCGCCATACTCTCCGAGGGTAGGAGCGACTTCCCTGGCGGCCGAGCCCAATACAATAGCCTCGGCACGGCCCAACTGCGCAGCCTTTCCCAGGACTTCCAGTGAGGAACGGGCCGCTTTGCCATCTTCCAGTTCTACCAGCACCCAGACAGTTTTCGACATATAAGTTTTCTCCTTGTGTGTAATATCGCGTGGGAGCATCCCTTGTAGACAGAGAGAAACGGGATTGCTTCCAGCCCTGTTAACCCTTAGAGCAACTGGTAGCGCTGTAAAAAGTCGGCGATAGCCTGGGCAGCGTTGCCATCGTCTTTGATCACCTGCCCGGCTGCGCGGGCTTCGGCCTTGCCGGTGGTCAGAATTCGCTCGCGCGCTCCGGCCTCTCCAACCTGTGAAGGATCAATACCAAGGTCGGCCAGGCTATACTGGACAAAGGGCTTCTTCTTTGCGCTCATAATACCCTTCATCGTCGGGTAAATAGCCTCGAAAGATCCGCTGGCGATAGTGACAACAGCCGGCAGGGGGCTTTCAACGGTTTGGTAGCCGGTCAGCGTGACGCATTTTGCAATGGCTTTGTTGCCTTCGACCGTAACTTCACGTGCGAACGTAAGCTGCGATATGCCTAGAAACTCTGCGATACCGCCGGGGACCATACCTGTATAGCCATCGGTGCTTTCGGTTGAGCAGTAGATGAGGTCTGCCTCTTCCTTTTTGATAGCAGCAGCGAGCACGCGAGCAGTGCCCAATGCATCGGAACCGCCCAGCGCGGGATCGGTGATCAAAATGGCGCGATCCGCTCCCATTGCCAGGGCCCGGCGCAATCCTTCCTGTGCGCTGGCGGGTCCCATGCTAATAGCGGTAAGTTCGCTGTTGCCAACGGTATCTCTAAGCTTGATCGCGGCCGAAATAGTGCTTTCATCACCCGGGTCGAGCACGAGCGAAACGCCGGTGCGCACCAGGCGCTTCGTGTTTGGATCGAGTTTACTGACGACGGTGTTAGGATCGGGAATCTGTTTTACACAGACAAACATCTTCATTGTTCTATTGCCTCATCTTTATGTGTGCAGAATGCAAATAATGTAGGGGCTTGCCTTATTTCCCTGGACCCTTATTATTGTATCTGTCTTGAAAAGGGGGTGTCAACGTTGCTGGCTAACTGGGAATCTTGGGAGGACATTTCATAATTCTGAATCCTCCCAAAGATGCGCTGAGACGCGCTTAGCAGAGCGGAGAAGATCAGGATGGCAAAGGAGGCCGTTACAAGTGGAAGAGGAGGAAGACCTGACCAAAGAAGCGTTCGATGGCTGCACACTTTACCAATGCTTCCTTGGTCCACGTCGTCGACAGGCCAGACAGGAGTGATTCTTCTCAGCCGCAAACCGATGCTACCAGGTTATCCTGGAAGCATTTAGCGGCACAATCCTATTGGCTTTCTGCAGATAGGTCTCCTCATCTGCCTCAATCATGAGCTTGTGAATGACCACGAAATCAGCATCGGGTACCCAATCAAACGGTTGCAGGCAGAGACTCGCTTGTAATCTCTCGTTTTCTATCAGGTGCACCCGCCCATGAGCTTGTGGCACGCGGTAGACACGCTGTGGGTCACTCGGGCTGGGGATATCGATGTAGCCCCGCTGGATCAATTGGCGGTATTGTTCATGGGTAAGGACTGCACGGAGAAGCTGGCGAGCCCGTCGATCCGCACTTGAGTTGAACCACCAAAATAGCAAGAGGGAAACACACACGATGATCCCTAGCAAAACGTATACGAGTGTTTCCACATTCATCCTCCAACGACCCGTGGGACCATGATAATTTGCGAGGCCTGTGGGTCAAACTGCCCAAGTCGCTCTACCGGCTTCCCCGGGTCGACGCGAAAAGCCGTTGCACCCCTGGCTCGCTCTCGTGCAAAGATGCGTTCTACTTCTCGCAGCGCTGCCAGCGCTTCTGCATCACCGGCCAGTGCATCCTGTTCATTCCAGAGCAGGCGATCATCCCCGCGGTTTGATACGATCCGTAACATACCCATTGCTGTTCCTCCTTCATCATCGCTGTTATTGTTACTCGCCGATTCCTCTTTAGGACTGCGGCTTTCACAGCAGTAAGCTGATCTTCCAGGTACGCGAGCGTCATGCTCATGTGATGAGTCGTGGGGGCATTTCATAACTCAAAGGCCCACCCGGCAGGGTTTCGGGCCACTACCCAACTGACGCCCCTCGCCCTCTCTGGTACTAATATAGGGAGGAAGTGTCATGAAAGCGTTATGAACATCGTCATGGGGAGTTGTACGGCTTACCAACATCGTCTTCAGGAGACGAGAGTGAGCCTCGTCTAGCAGATCAGCTCAGCTTCCCCACTTTTTGCACGAAGGAAATGCTCTCAATCTTGTATCAGATAATGGTTCCTGGTAGACTGCATGTATAGACAGGCTGTATTGCTGAAGTAATAGTATAAGGGCTAGTTACCGATGAATGCCCCAGCATCTTTACGCCATCTTAGAATAGCAGTTATCCTGGTGCTCACTGTAGTTGTCCTGGGAACAGCCGGTTATATGCTGATCGAACAGCTTTCGTTTGTAGATGCGCTCTACACGACAATTGATATGATAGCTACTGTGGGTAATCTAGTGCATCCCCTTTCAAGACCTGGCCGGATATTCACAATTGCCGTGATAGTGCTGGGGGTAGGGTCGCTGCTCTACACCTTCGGGGTGGGCATGGAATTCATGATAGAAGGTCACCTCAGCCAGGCGATCAGGAGGCGTTTCATGGATAGCAAAATTGCGGCTTTGCGCAATCACTATATTGTCTGTGGTTTTGGGCGTGTCGGATCCCACATAGCCGAAGACATAGCGGCAGCACATGCATCATTCGTTGTGATCGACGAGAGGGGAGATACTGTCCGAAGCTGCATCCAACGCGGATATCTGGCTTTACAAGGGGATGCCACGAGCGATGCGGTACTGCTTGAGGCAGGAATTCAGCATGCAAAGTGTTTGCTGGTTGCCACGGATAATGATGCGCACAATATTTATATCACACTCTCCGCGCGCCACTTAAGCAGTAAACTATTCATTATTGTCCGATCTAACCACGATGAGACGGAAGCGAAACTGAAGCTGGCGGGAGCAGATCGCGTGCTTTCACCGTATACCATTAGTGGCCATCAGATGGCAAACTTAGCCCTTGAGTCCAAAGTGATGGAGCTTGACGAGCCACATTCATTTTGATGTCGATCTCTGCTCCGTCACTACAAATGCAGTGAGCGCAGCGACCAGCCCGGCAATAAATAGCGGCAGTCCTACCTGGGCTCTACCAATAATTGCCCAGAGACGACCCCGACAACCTCAAGGAGCAAGCCGCCAGGCACGCGAGGCCCTATCACTGCACGGCCAACAACAAAACGCGGCCTGCTTGATCTCCTGAGAGCAAATGTTTCCCATCGGGAGCCCAGGCTACTGCGTTAATCCTGAAGTCTGTATCCATATATCCCTGGGCTCGCGAGTCTTGATTCCACCCCCCTACTTGAGGTGGACTGATGCTGTAGGAGCCAAGCTGCTTGCCAGTAGAGGCCTGCCAGATGAGGATCTTGTTATCCAGGTCCGCCGTAGCAAAACGTTGACTATCTGCTGCCCAAGTCAGTGCTGTCACCTTAGAGGCGGTGACGGGAAGCCCACGTGCCTCATTCCACCTTCCCCTCGCCTCATTCCACTGCCAGATCAGCACTTCCCCATCAGTGCTTCCAGCAAGCGTCATGCCATCAGGAGCCCAGCTCACTGTTGACTGGTTGTGATACCAACCTGGCTGGATGACCTGTAGCCCGATCGGTGAAGGTAATATCATGGCTACACCCGTCGTGGCGTTCCACACTCCATACTTTGGACCTTCTGCCACATTGATAGCGGCGATGCGAGTCCCATCTGAGGACCAGGCCAGACTGGAAATCGGGATTGCTGCGTCTTCTTGCGAGGCTTGCAGCACCCGGAGCAGCTGGCGGCTGAAAGGATTCCAGATCTGGAGTCCTCCACCTGAATCGCCCACCGCTAGATGCGTCCCATCCGGGGACCAGGCAACCACCATTGGCCACACGTTCAGATTTTCTGGCCCCGCCTTCAGATGTTCATGGAGGATCAGGTCTCTCTCCTGGGACCAGAGCGAAGCATTCTCATCAGTCGGCACTTTCCAGATGCGGACACGACTGCCAGTCCAGGCACTGTTCCAAGTGCTGGCAACATAGCGGCTTTGCGGGGACCAGGCTATCGACCAGGTCCCCGCGTTTGAATCGGGACCAGAAAGGCGGGTCAGTTCCTGGCCATCGCTGGTGCGCCAGACTTTTATCTGATTCGTCCCGCCTCCTGCCGCGAAGACAGACCCATCTGCGGACCAGGCGACCGTGAGGACGTTCGAGTTGTCCAGATCAAATTCACGTGTTCCAGCAGGCAAGGCGCGAGTAGAGGGAAGCAGGCGCGGGAGGATCAGAGAGATCCCTGCACCCAGAGCCAGTGCAGCGCCGGCGGTCAAGCCAACCAGCAAGAACCGGCGGCGTGAGGCGTTCCTCTTGTCGAGGCGTTGCGCCAATAGGGGTTCCTGGTATAGGGAAGCATCCATGCGCGGCTCTTTTTCTGCTCTCTGCTCTCCAAACGAATGGTCTCTGGTTACTACTGCAAACATCTCGAACTGCATCTTGAGACCTTGCAACCGTGTTCCCACCTCAACTATGCTCTGCGGGCGCTTGCTCGCATCCAACTCCACCATCTGCATCACCAGCTTGGTCAACTCGCGTCGCGGTGGGTCCTCACCCAGCGAGAGCGGGGCGAAGTGCAACGGCCTGTCCGCTGGATCAGCGCCCGAGAGCAGAAAGTGCAGCAGCGCTCCCAGGCCATAGATGTCCGAACGCGGCGTCGTTTGCGCTGCGCCATATTGTTCGGGAGCGGCGTAGCCCGGCGAGCCCAGCGGCATCGTGTCGCGCACCTGTCCTGGCTTGAACTGGCGCGCAATACCAAAGTCGATCAAGTAGAGATGTCCTCGAGGGCTGCGCATAATATTAGCAGGTTTGAGATCGCGAAAGATGATCGGAGGCTCGCGCTGGTGCAGATAGCCCAAGGCTGAGCACAGCTGCAAGGCGATAGCGAGGACTTCGCTCAGCGGCAAGAGCGACCGGCACGCATGGTTCTCCGTTACGAGATAGTGGTCGAGAGATTGGCCTTCCAGAAAGTCCATCACCAGGTAATAGTGGTCCTGGTCGCTGAAGTGATGATGGAGGCGGGGGAGATGGGGATGATGCAAGGACATCAATGCCTGCACTTCGCGGTTGAAGGTGTCGGTAGCATTACTCATCTCCTGCGGGCTCAAGCCACTCAGGCTGATCTGCTTGATGGCAACGGCCTTGCCGGCTTGTTGGAGATCCGCAGCCCGGTGGACGACGGCAAAGCCACCGCTGCCCAGTACCTGCAGGGGGCGGTAGCGTCCATGCAGGAGATTGACCGACTCATCCTCGTCGTCTTCAGCCCTCCACACTTGTCCGCAGGCAAAACAGCTCTGTCGCTCGCTGCCATTGACTGCTGCACAGCCAGGACAGTGCCATTCCAATGCACCTGAGAAAGGCATCCTTGCACCTCTCTTTGAGGAGAACCGTTCATGTTCTCTCTTGTACGCTCTTCTTCCGTTTTGCTTTCAGAGAATCCTCTACGTCGTCTAGAGGGGAAAACGCATACCCTAGAAGGGAGGTCACATCACAGGTGCATCTCCATGGAGGATATTCAGGCGAGAGTTTTATCTCTTTTATATCCCAAGTTAGTGGGAAAAACACAAGCAAAGGTTATATAGTCAGGCAACGCAGCATGAGCGCTGCCTGACTATGTTCGATCGAGCCTAATCTGCTCGTTCAACGGGCCCCTGTGGGGGCACCAGCAGGTAACTGAGTACCAGCCCTACAACGCCTGCCATCACACTCGAACCGAGCCACAGGTGGATCGACCAGGGGATACCACCAGTGTGGATCATAAGGGGTATGAAGTAGTCGAGGTAGAATACCACTGGTACCGTGAATGCGAAGAGGCGCAATGCTTCTGGCCGTGTGGCCGCTGGCTTTAACCGCCACAACAGGAAATCAGCAATGACTCCTGATAGCAGTGCAACGGGTATCAATTTATACTGGTCCTCGTGACCGAAGACACTCATCAAGGCGATGTTGAGCGTAATGACCAGTGTCAATGTTCCTACCGGCAGCCGCCAGCGTCGCAGCGCCATGAGTATAACTCCCATGAGTATGCCTGCCTGAAGCAGAATGGCTGCTGCTCCTCGTGACTTTTCGCCATCGCCAACGTACGAATCTGTCACTAACCCGGTCTGTACAAAGGGGTGGGCGAAGGATGTAAAGAACGTGAGCAGCGACAAGATCGCGGTCGATGAGATGATTGCCGGCAAGAGCGTGGCCCAACTGTTTGTCGATACGGGATCCGCGCGCCTCCAGGCAGCGCGGAAAGGTCCGCTCATGATCAGCAAGCCGCTCAAGGCCAGCACCAGGTGTGTAGGGCTGAGCAGTGGCTCGATGCCGACCTCGAACCCGAAAAGAATATGCCAGATCATGTCACCCACACCGGCAACGAGGAATAAGGGTACGCCCAGCAGCGATAACTCGTAACCGCCGGGTATCGCCTCCTGCCAGCTATAACCACGCAGGTGATTGATAAACACGGTTGCGACGAGGACAAACGCGCATGCAGCGTATCCTGAATAGAGAACAGCATGCCAGGGGGTGAAAAATGTCTTATCCACCAGGCCGTGGTTATGCGCCCACGCGTCCAGGAACAGCCCACCCAGGAACCAGCAGATGAAGATGGTGATTACACGATCAAAATGGATGCCTCCAATATAATGCTTTTTTTGGATTTCGCTTAACGCCAGTTGTTCGTTCATAACTGAAGTGCTTGCCACTGAATTGTCTCCTTTCGCCTGCCTTATAACATTGTTTATTTCAATGCTACACACAGCATAGCAGGAGGAGACCTGAGTGACGTAGGCAGTGTGGACTATTTTTAACTGCCGGAAGTACGATTAGAGGCCTGAAGAAAAACAAAGGGAATAGTCAGAGGTCATATGCCATGTGGCTAAGCCAGTTATGACCTGTGGCATATTGTCCTGCACGCGGCTTTCTGCTATGCTCGTGATAACAAGCACGAGCATCCCATAATCACCGGCAGATGAGATAAGTGAGAAAGTCATGCAAAAAGATGCACAGAAGGGTGTCGTAAATGACTCGGCCGGGCGACCTCGCCAGGAACGAGGCTGGACCTGGTGGTTGATACCCAAACCGTTTGACCTGGTCTCATCCGGGCTTTATCTATGTGTCATGGCAGGCTTTTTCTACAACCTGCTCTATGGGCGAGGATATCCTATAGCGTGGTGGCAAGTGCCTTTGATGGTCTGCACCACCCTGGCTCTGCTCTCTGTAGATCGTCTGGAGTACTGGCGCTATGGCGAAGAGACACCTGCCAGAGCTGCCGTATACTTTTTGCTGGCACGTGTTATTCTAATTGAGGTGGTAACCTGGCTCGATCACCTCGATCTCTCGCCTTTCCTCTACCTCATCGTGCCATTCCTGGCGTGCCTGTACTTCGGCTACGCTGTGGGTTATCTACTGGTGGGCATTTACTGGGTGCTCTATATCGTCAGACACTATTTGAACTCTCCCAACTGGTTAAGCAATTCGACTGAAATTCATTATCTGGCTCTCTTTTCTATAGGACTTATTTTTTCTATCAGCCTTGCCAGGACCGTCGTCAAAGAGCGCACCAGCCGCGCCCGTGCGGAGCAGTTACTCGTCGAATTGGAGGGCTCGCACCGGCAACTCGAGGCTTACTCAGAACAGGTGGCAGAGCTTGCTGCCACCAAAGAACGCAACCGGCTCGCCCGCGATATACATGATAGCCTGGGTCATTACCTGGCGGTTATCAATGTACAGCTTGAGAAAGCACAGGCTTTTCGAGATAAAGAACCCGGGGAAGCGGATCAAGCGATCAGCGACGCCAAACGCCTGGCAAGCGAAGCCTTGCAGGATGTGCGTAGTTCTGTGGGAGCCTTGCGGACACAACGGGAACTTTTCTCCTACTCAGCCGCCGTGACCGCTCTGGTTGAACAAGTAGGCAATAGCCAGTTCTCTATTGATCTGAACGTAGAGGGCAGCGAGAAAGGCTTCTCCAAGCAGGTACTGCTGGCCCTTTACCGGGCAACGCAAGAAGGACTTACTAACATTCAAAAGCATGCAAGGGCCAGCGCTGTACACATAAATCTGGCGTTTAGCGAGGCTGGAGTGAGTCTCATTTTAAGCGACAATGGGTGCGGGTTTGAGCCTGCGCTGCTGCAACATCTGCAGCCGGGACGTTCAGGAGGCTATGGATTGCAGGGAGTGCAGGAGCGCCTGGAGCTTGTCGGAGGCCGCTTGAAATTAGAGAGCAGCCCTGGAAAGGGCACAACCCTTTTCGTCACTGTGCCTATATAGGGGGACGCCCATGACAAACGAATACCAGAAACAGGCTGCGCCTGTACGAGTGCTGGTCGTCGACGACCAGCGCCTGATGCGCGATGGCATCGCCTCGCTTCTAGCTATACAGGACGGGATCGAGGTAGTCGGGACGGCTTCTAACGGGCAGGAGGCACTTAAGCAGGCCTTGTCTCTGCAGCCCGATGTAATCTTGATGGACGTACGCATGCCAGTTATGGACGGCGTAGAAGCAACGAATCAAGTACGCCGCCAGTTACCTTCTTGCCAGGTCCTCATGCTCACGACCTTCGATGATGAAGAATACGTTATAGAAGCGCTGCGAGCAGGTGCGACTGGCTACCTGCTCAAAGATATTCCCGCACACAACCTGGACCTGGCCCAGACAGTAAAAGCAGCCCATAATGGCATTTACCAGCTAGACCCGGTGGTCGCCAGCAAAGTTATCAGCTCTCTGAGCGGACCAGGCGGTCAACAGAACAGGCAACCTGCGACTCCTCCACCCGCGAGAAACCCCACTGCGGGTGCTGACCTGACAGAGCGCGAGATAGAAGTCTTGCGCCTCATAGCGCAGGGTGCGACCAACCGCGAAATAGCAGAGGCGGGCACCGTGAAAAACCACATTTCCAATATCCTCAGCCGCCTGGGATTGCGCGACCGCACACAGGCAGCTATCTATGCGCGGGAAAATAACCTGCTTTGAAGCAGGCACCACTTATACCTGCCAGTCATACATGGCTCTGCTTGCTAGCCTGCTATGAGACTCCTACAATTACCTATGTAGGGAAAGTTTCAAGCTTGTAATCCACCACGTTATATCCTGGGTACTGTGGAATACAAAGGAAATGCCATATGTCAGACCTACTAGCTGCGCGTGCCCAGATGGGTACCTCGCTGGCTTTCCATATCATCTTTTCTGCCCTGGGGGTCGGGTTGCCGTTGCTCCTGTGTATCGCCGAGGGCCTCGCTCTCTGGCGCAAAGACCCTGACTGGATGGCGCTCACCCGCCGCTGGACAAAAGGCTTCGCCATCCTCTTCGCCGTTGGCGCAGTCTCCGGTACGGTCATCTCATTTGAGCTAGGCCTGCTCTGGCCGACCTACATCAAGTATTCCGGCTCCATCATTGGCTTGCCGTTCGCCCTGGAGGGCTTCGCCTTCTTCACAGAAGCAATCTTCTTGGGTCTTTACCTCTACGGCTGGAACCGCCTCTCGCCGCGTGCGCACTGGCTCTGCTCCTTCCCGATCTGGATCAGTGGACTGGCCTCGGCCTGGTTTATCGTCAGCGCCAATTCCTGGATGAACACCCCCGCGGGTTTTCAGATTGTGCATGGGAAGATAACGGGCATCAATCCCTTCCAGGCCATCCTTAACCCCAGTACCCCCTACCAGACGACACATATGATCCTGGCATGCTACGTGGCGACCGGTTTTAGCGTCGCCGCTATCTATGCTACTGCCATACTGCGCGGCAAGCGCGATGGCTACCATCGCAAAGGACTCATGCTGGCAATGGCAATGGGAGCCATCGTTATTCCTCTGCAGATCATCAGCGGGGATGCCAATGCTCGTTTCCTCGCAAGCGCGCAGCCTGTGAAGTTCGCTGCCCTGGAGGGCATTTTCCACACGCAAGCGGGGCCGCCGCTCTCGATTGGTGGCCTGGCCGATCCAAAAACGGGCAAGGTGTACTACGCCATAGAAATCCCACATGGCGCCAGCCTGCTGGTCAATGGCGATCTCAACTCCGTCATCAAGGGCCTTGATAGTGTTCCTCCCGGAGACCGGCCCAATCCGCTGCCTGTGCATTCTTCGTTCGATGGCATGGTTGCGAGCGCCTTCTTTGCGCTGTTTATCGGGTTAGTGTTCTGGCTCCTCTACTTTAGCCACAAGCGGGTTGTGCCTGAGAACCGCTTGCTCTTACGAGGTGTAGTGCTGGCAGGGCCGCTCTCTTTCCTGGCAATAGAGCTCGGCTGGATGGTAACCGAGTTAGGACGGCAACCCTGGGTCATCTACGCTATGCTGCGTACGAAGGATGCCGTAACCCCTGCTCCCGGGCTGAACATTACCTTCTTCATCTTCGTTGGTATTTACATAATACTATCGATCACCCTGGTCGTATTGCTGCTGCGCCTGGCTCGCCAGCCGCTCCCTAAACTCGAATGGCCTGTCTTCGAAGCCAGTAGCGGGGAGGAGAGTGAAGAGGAGGTTGGTATTCGATGACCCTTGCTTATGCCGTGCTGGCTCTTCTCTGGCTGGCGCTCATTGCCTATGCCACTCTTGGCGGAGCCGACTTTGGCGGAGGTGTCTGGGATTTCCTGGCCTTTGGTCCCCAGGCCGAACGTCAACGCCGCCTGGTTGGACAGGCTATGGGACCGGTATGGGAGGCTAATCACGTCTGGTTGATTTTCCTGATCGTGGGACTCTTCACAGCTTTCCCGATTGTCTTTTCAATCCTTTCGATCGCGCTCTATATACCCTTCCTCATAGCGCTGATAGGCATTGTGCTGCGCGGGGCCGCTTTCGCCTTTCGTGCCCACGCGGCCCATGCCGTCGCTATCAGCAAGGTTTGGGGGCGCGTTTTTAGTACCGCCAGCGTGGTTACTCCCTTCATGCTCGGTACCGCGGCCGCCGCGGTGGCAAGCGGTCAGATCCGCGTACAGGGTAGCCAGGTTAAAACCGACCTGTTGACAGGCTGGACAACGCCCTTCGCACTGGTGATAGGCGCCATGGCGCTCTCACTCTGCGCAACCCTGGCGGCGGTCTACCTGACCGTAGAGGCCGAAGCTCTCAAGGATACCCAACTGGTGGAGGCCTTTCGCCTGCGCGCCATGATTGCGGGCGCTGTGACTGCTGTGCTTGGAGCGCTGGGCTTGATCCTCTCACCCTCGCAGGCTCCGCTTCTCTGGCAGGGCATGCTCAAGCACGCTATTCCTGTCGTGCTTGCTACTATGCTTGTTGGATTATGCACAGCTGCCTCGCTGTTTCTGAGGCGCTACCGCCTGGCACGCATCTCGATCGTCATCGACACGGGATTCTTGCTTGGCGCCTGGGGCTTATCCCAGCTTCCCTACCTGGTCCCGCCTGATATCACGGTGTATAATGCAGCCAGCCCACCCATTACGCTGTTAGCGTTCCTGATCTCTACCGCCGTAGGTATGGTGATACTGTTGCCATCGCTCTGGCTGCTTTTCCGTGTCTTCAAAGGCAGGAATCCTGTGCCCCGTGTGCAGGGTCAAAGCAGCATCAACTCCCAAAACGTGTCAGCGCCTCGTAGATAGCGTTGGTACCAAAGCCCATCGCTTCTACCGGGATGCGTTCGTCAGCTGCATGAATGGTGCGCGAAAAATCGAAACCTTCCGGAAGGTTCATGGGCAGGAAGCCATAGGTTTGAATGCCCAGTTGCGAGAAGAAGCGCCCATCCGTGACGGCAGGCAGCATGTACGGCATTGCTATGCATCCCGGGTCAGCCTCGCGCAGGATGTTTGACAGTATGTCGAAGAGGCCCATATCTGGCACGGCCACAGCGGCCGCAGTGGAGACAGGTTCTGCGGTCCGAACGTCGAGTTCAACGTCATCACCGGCGAGTTGGTGGAGTTCCGCCAGCAGGTTATCCGCGGTGTACCCGGGAAGTACGCGCCCATCCATTTCAAGTACAATTTTGCTGGGAATGACATTCGATTTCTCGCCGCCATGGACGATGGTGGCATTGACAGTATTGTGAAGGATGGGGTCAAAGAATGCTCCATATGAGCCGAGGCTATCTAATAGAACATCGGTTTGCGCCGGATCGAGCAGTCGCTGGAGCACCGAGTTGATCGGATCAGGTAAGTTTGCCGCGACTGTTTCGATCATCAGTCGCGTGACAGGTGTAATATGTACTGGCAGGCGCTGCGTATCCAGTTGCAGGAGCAAGTTGCCTAGCCTGGCCATTGCCCCGCCGTGCAAGGGGAGAGAGGCATGCCCAGCAGGACCACGTACAGTAGCCTCGACGAGGCAGCCGCGCTTCTCAGCAACCATGATGGGATAGAACTTCCGCCCACCAATATATGTTGTGGACCCACCAAACTCGCCAAGTGCATAGCGAACGTCCTTGAAGAGATCGGCATAGTTTTCTACCAGGTACTTAGCGCCGTAAGCGCCGCCATCCTCCTCATCGCTCACAACCGTCAGAATGACGTCGCCAGGAAGCTGCAAGTCCTCGGCTTTCGCTCGTAGGAAGGCAGCAAGCATCATGGCAACACCGCCTTTCATGTCCAGGGCGCCTCTGCCCCAGATATAGCCATCTGCCTCTATACCCTCGAATGGCGGATGTTGCCACTCCTGGTTTTCGGTGGTGACAACATCTATATGCCCGTACAATAGCAGCGGCGGCACATTACCCTGGCCTGCTAGCCGTGCCACAAGGTTGGAGCGCATGGGGTCACGCGCCAGGATGTTCGTCTCAAATCCGGCTTCAGCAAGCAGGTAATTGATATAGGCGATGCACTCCGCTTCATTGCCGGGAGGGTTGGTAGTATCGAAACGGATGAGTTGCTGTAACAACTCGGCCGGATGCTGGTAGATCGGAGGCTGGTTACTGATCGATGACATCATGTAATTCTCACTTTCCCATTGCCGACTATCAGCCTGGTTGCATTGTATGCTTAAACGTAGTGTATGTTATCTGCTTAGGGAAAAGCAAAATCTATACCCAATCTGGGTACTTTTCCTTGCTGTGAGAGGGGAGCCTCATCTCCTTTCCTGTGGACGGCGTTGCCGTGTTCTGCGGTAAATATACACAACTCCGTAGGCGAGCAGCCCGATAAAGAGCCACCCGAGGCCGCCTGACACTCCTGTCCATCCACTAGTCGCGAGCAACAACAGGCATCCTCCAAACGCGAGCGGAAGCACGATCCGGGGAGCGGGAGTGCGAAACGCTGGCAATGGCCCACCTCGACGGCGGAGTATCACAAGTGCGATCAGCGTGAAAAGGAAGTGCAGCACGTACAAGAAGCCGCCTACGGCTGCTGCCAACAATACCGAGCCGGTGAGGGCAACGAGGGCCAGCAAGATCCCATTGAGCAGCACTGCTCCCCATGGCGTACTCGTCTTGGAGTGTACGCGGGCTACCAGACCTGGGAGCAATCCATCACGTGCCATCGCAAAGGCAACCCGCGACGTCACAACAAGCACTGCATTACCCGTTGCTGCTGTCGTCAGCAGCGCCGCTGCTGCCGTGAGTTGACGGCCGGTGGAACCGAGAAACTGTGTTGCCGCTGCCGCCAGGGGAGCGGATGACGTGCCAAGTTCATTCCAGGGGAGCACTCCTAACGCCACGAACGTGATCAGTAGATAGAGGCCCAGGACCGCGAGCAGCGTCAGCAGGATTGCCCTGGGCAGGTTGCGCTCGGGAGAGGTGATCTCCTCTCCCGCTGCCGCTACCATATCGAAACCACCAAACGCCAGGAAGGCCAGCAGGGTTGCCACAGCAACGCCACCCAGCCCGAATGGCAGAAACGGTGTGAACCGTTCGAAATGGATGTGCGGTAGACCTGACATACTGAAGCCAAGTAGAGCAGCCATTGCTAATCCGATCACCAGGCTCTGTACCAGGCCAGAGAGCCGGATGCCGGCGAGATTGATTCCGGTACAAAGTCCGATCAGGGCCAGTGCACCGGGAACAGCAGGCAAGCCCGTCAATGCGTGGAAGTACCCTCCAAACCCCAGCGTTACGTATCCACTGACGAAAATGTATGCTCCCCAGTACCCCCAACCCATCACAAAACCCCAGTGTGGACCAAGCAGCGTCCGTGTGAAAGCGTATCCCCCTCCGGCCAGGGGATAGCGGCAGGCAAGTTCGGCATAGGGGAGTGCGATCAGCAAGGACACGCCAAAGGCCAGCACAAAGGCCAGGAGAGCTCCCGGCCCTGCACGTCCTGCCGCTGCACCGACCAGAACGAAGATCCCGCCGCCAATTGTGCCGCCAATGCCAAGCGCGACCGCTTCACGGAGCGTTAACACCCGGCGGAGCCGCTGCGAACGCTGCTCGGGAGGAGTGCCTATGCTTTTGTATTCCACGTCATGCATCCTTCCAGTATCTCCGCCGTTCGCCTATCCGGGTCGTGCTGCCTCTCCCGCTCACCTGTCCAAGGAGGAGAAAATTTGAGAAGGTTGCGTCATTACCAACAAAGCTTCCCGAGTGGGAGAATCCTGCATCCTCGAGTTGCAGCGTTTTCATCTGCAACGTTTTCAGATGCTTCTGGAGCTTCCTGAGATCGGTCCCATAGTGCAGGTCACCAAAAGCTTCAGGGGTCCAATGATGCTTGTGCATATGGGCATCGATGATGAGCACATAGCCACCTGGGCGCACTACGCGGCGCAGTTCAGCCAGGGCGGTGCGAGGACTCACCACGTGGTGCAAGAGCATATGACACATCGCGACATCAACCGAACCTGTCGCGAGGGGGAGAAGTTCGGCCATGCCCTCTCGGAAGGAGACATGCTGGTACCCGGCCTGGGCCATCTTCCCCCCGGCCCGTGTGAGCATAGCGGGGGAGCAATCCACGCCGATCACGTCTCCTACAAGCGGGGCCATCATGCCTGCAAGGTAGCCCGTGCCTGTTCCCACGTCGAGCACTGTCATATCCCGGTGCCAGGGGAGGAGCCTGGTGAGGCGTTCCTGGAGTTCGACCTCGTAGGCGCTCGCCACATAGGCGTCCCATGTGGGTGCTATCCGCTCAAAATAGTCCCGTTCATGCGTTTCAAGATGCTGCAACAGCTCCTCCGGCGAGACCGTGAGATTGAAGCGAATCAAAGCATCAAGGTGCCCAAAAATCTCTTCGTCTGCGGGAAGAAGATCCTTGAACCGCCGTCGCTGGTACTCCCTTTGGAGGAGCTTGCGTGCCCGCCATAACTCGGTTGAGAGCACTGCTTCCGTCGTTCCAGTACGCAGAGCGATCTCCTGCAGAGGCAGCCGCTCGATCTCACGCCAGAAGAGCAGGCGCTGGTACTTCTCTGGTAGGGCGTGGAAGGTCTCCACGATGATTTGCAGCATATCTGTGCGCTCAAGCAGTGTCCTGAACGTCGTCGAATCACTGGCGAGCATCGCCACCTCACGTGAATGGAGGGGAAGAGTCGTCGCTGTTGCCGTTTGTTGATGCCGATAGGTATCGATCAGCAGGTTCTTGGCAACGCGCATTAGCCACCGCTGTGGATGTGTCAATTGTATGCCAGATGCCAGCGCCAGCAAAAGACGCACAAACACTTCGTGGCACAGTTCCCACGCGGCTTCGCGATCAGCAAGATGTTCTGCAAAGAACCGCACGATATCCTTGTGATACAGGATATACAGCTCCTCAACAGAGTTTGTGAGCGTATCCATCATCCAGTTCACCTCCTTCATTTCTACGTAATATTAGACGTTTCGTTCTCATGCATCTCAACATCAAATCAAAGGGAAAGTTTGTTATTTTTGGGAAAGAAACAGGAGGGTATCTTGCATTCCTGTGCTGGTCGTGGTTGCGCCTCATTGTAGGCTGCCTGGCTTGTTACCCTGAGCGCAGCGAAGGGTCTCCGCTGCCGCCGAGCCAGACCTTTCGCTTCACACACGGGAACAGAAGGCGGGATATGCGCTCGGCTAGGAGTGCCGAAGCAGGGTGTTAGCTCACTGGAAACCAACTCAGGTGGTCTATCCCGGTGAGCTTGAGCATAGATCTCAAACGGTGGCGCTTAATCATTAAGCAAGAGCGCAAGCGAAGGCGCTGGCACCTGGTGAGTGTCTGAGATGGAGATGACGGCGGTGCCTACGGCAAAGAACTCGATGATGTGCGAGCCCCAGCCATGGCTGCGCTCGTGTATCTGCGTGCCGACCACGCCTTGCGCCCCCAGGCTGATGGCCTCGGCCTGCATGCGCTCCATCGCCAGTTCGCGGGCATCGTAGAGGGCCTGGGTGTAGTTGGTCATCTCCACGTTCTGGCCGACCTGCTTGAGCCACTGTACCATGCCCTGGTGGGCAACATGGTAGACGCAGTTGCCCATCACCATACCTACAGGCCGGTACCCGGCGCGCAGTAGGGTCCAGAAATCCTGCCCGGAGAGGTCCGAGGTAAAGGGCAGGCCACGGGCATTGCGATAGGGTTGGCCGCTGCGCGAACGAATGGCCGTGCCGATGGCGACGAACTCGGCAAGCGCCTCGCCCCATTCGTGGCGCGTGACTTCCAGGCGCACACCCACGATGCCATCAGCTCTGAGCTCGTTAGCCTCTTCTTCCATGCGCGCCATCGCCAGTTCGCGGGCATGGTACATGGCCTGGGTTAGCACGACCATCTCCTGGTTCTGGCTCCATCTTGCCTGCTGATAACCAATGTGGTAGATCGAACTACCCACGACGAGGCCAACAGGGTCAAAACCCGCCTCGCAGACCAGTAGAAATTCATTGACACTCAGATCGCTGGTAAAAAGCGCACGGTGAGTGGCATCACCGCGCATGATATTCAATCGTTCACGTGCGTGGCTTGGCAGGTCGCTGCCCTGTGGTGTCATTTGCCTGGACATGATGTTGTACTCCTTCATAAAGTGTTTCTTCTCACCGGGCAACTACGAGAGCCGCCCAGGATCAGTATTGTAGTTATTCTCTTACAGTGAGTTCCCGCGTTGCACCGCGCTGCCCAGGACGCAGGTCAGTGAGAGTAAGCGTGGGCGTGGGCGATGGAATGACATGATCCGGCCTCTGGGCAGCTATGGCGGTACCGATGGCGGAGAACCGAACAGATAAATCCATATAATACCTGGTGGGATTGTCCGTTTCGTACTCGATCACTTCTCTCTCGCAGTCAATGTGCATGCCTACAATGCCGGAGGCGTTGAAACTGCGAGCCATGTTCACCGCCCGGTTCATCGCCAGGTCGCGGGCAGTATAAATGCCCTGAGAGAAAGGCTCTATCTCCTGGTTAGACCAGTTAAACCATCCGCGCATCTGCCCTGCAATGTAGCTCCCCAGGGAGACATAGTACGAGCAATAGCCCACTGCTATGCCGACCGGGTAATACCCTGCTTGCAGCAATGTCCAGAATTCCTGGCCGGACAGATCGCTGAGAAAGGGACGTTGGGGTAAAGGAGTGTTGGGCAGCCGGATGGCCGTGCCGATAGCAGTATATTCCAACATTTTGTTGCCCCACTCGTAGTCGCGAGTGATAAGGCGCACGCCAATGACGCCGTGAGCCTTCAGCAAGACTGCCTCTTTCCCTAACCTGCTCAGAGCAAGCTGAGCTGCTCGCATGTGTGCCTGGGAGATCGTCGTCAATTCGGTCTCGCTGGGGTAACTCGCGTAAGTGCGGGTGTATTGCCATCCGACCTGGTAGATCGAACTCCCCATCACCTGGCTCAAAGGCTGGTAGCCCACATTTCTTGTCAATGCGAACTCGTTTGTGCTCAGGTCGCTGCTGAAGAGCGGGTGGCCAGCTGCCGTCTCTTCGCTCAAGCGCCGGCTCGCCTGGAGTGGGAGATCTCCCGCTTCTAATGAGCGTCGACTGGCCTCGGCCTCTTGCTGCGCCTGCAGACGCCGCTGTTCGTCCTCTGGCGAAGAACGCTGCCAGAAAGGCATGTTAGCCTCCTTTGTAGTGTCAAGTGGCCAGGAAGGCCGCTCCTACAGCGATTCTCATATCAAAAATCGCTCAAGTGCTGCGCGGGCCTGTGCGCTGTTGGCTGCTACCTGCGCTAGCCCTCCGGCGAGTTCTTCAATCCACTGCTCCACCAGTATTTGTTCGGTCTTGAGTACGATGCCGCGCACTACTTTTGCGCGTTGTGCCAGCAGTGGCCCCTGCCGTTCCCTGCCGATGCGATATTGATAGTCGCCCAATGATACAGCAATCTCCTTCACGGGATGCTCGCGCGAAAAGATGCCGCTCTGCCGCGTCACTGTCGTATGCTGCGGCAGCGATCCCTCCAATTTAACGGCAAGCGCCTCTAAAAATGCTCTGGCATCCGTGTAATCAGAACGGAGTGATGCTGCAAACAACTCCATCCGCAGTGGCTCAGAGAGTTCATCATTCATCCTACTGTCCTTAACGTGAAACTATCTTCCTTATCAAATGGGCATAATCAAAGCGTCCAATGTGACTCCTACAGTTGTGTATTATAGCACTTTGGTCTCAGGCCACTAAAAAGTCGCTCGTCTCACTCTACCATGCTTTGGCGGCTCGGAGAAAAACAACTCCTGTCTCTATTACTGTCAGAGCTTGCTCGACCGACGCCTCAGCGGGATAGTAGGCCTGCACGGGTTGATAGAATGCGCGGATTGCTTGCCTTTCAAAGCCAAAAAGTGATGCTGGGATGCCGGTAACGTTCATTTCTTTCATGAAACGGAGAGCTTTTCAAATGCTTGGGTGACGAACCATCTATGTCTTTCTCGCATGGTTTTTTCTGTGGTGACGTCTAGACCCCATTGGGCAATTTGAGCAACTGGCCGCAAAGCGGCGCAGAGATCCCAATACGGGAGGTGTGTGAAATCGATGGTGGTCATGGATTGATACTGGTGAGTGAAACGCTGCATGGCATCGATGCCGAATGCCCACAGAATTTCGAGTCGACTATTGGCAACATCCGCGAGGGGATCTCCTACCGCCGCGTCCTCCCAGTCGATGACAGCCACCAACTGCCCATCCCTCCATAGTATATTGCCAGGCCAAAAATCTCCATGGAGCAACACCGATGTATTGCGCTGAGGGAACGGCCAGACAGCTTCCAAAGTATCCCGAATCTGCCCTTCGCCTAACGATTCATCTACTCTTGTCGGTCGCTCTCTCAAGTTTTCGACATATCTTTTTTCGATTTTCGGCAGAAAAGACAGGTCCAGCTTCGAGCCATCTATACAGTGAATCCTGGACAGATGCGTGGCGAGCTGAAGGAGGAGATCGGGCAAATCAGCAGGTGCGAACTCCGACTTTCCCTCGATGTATTCAATGACGAGGTACGGCGTGTAAAAAATCTCGCCGGACTGATCGAGGTAATAAGGCTTCGGCGCTGCCAATCCTACCGAATGCACGAGTTGCAAGAGCTTGAATTCGTCTGCTGCTATCTGCGGGTTGTGTTTGAGATCCCTGGCACCATGCCGGCGTACAATCATTTTTTGCGTCAGGCCATCAGGTCGCAGAGTCTCAAGCGCCGTCACCTGCGCGGAGACTCCTCCTTTCAACTCCCATGTGCGAAGTAGCTTGCTTTGAGGATCAATCTTTTGAAACACTTGCTCAAACTTGTTGTCTTCTTGTGATTCTGTCATTCATGTATTATAAAGGACGGGACTGTGTTTTGCTTGCGCACGCTGATTAAGAAACGCCCCGTTGTTCCTTATGATTGTCAAGATCAGCCCATGCTGGCTATTGGCTTGAAGGTTGCGGAGAATGCGTATCAGTGATACAACTAAGCTTAATATGCGCCGGTATATAATTATATAAGAAACGAGGTTATACATTTCATGGAAACACCCGCAGAGACCAGCATCTGGCCCTTCATCACCCGCATGCAGTCGCTGGCGGATGACCCTGTTGCTGCTGCCTCCTACGTAGAAAGCTACCTTGCGGCTCATGCCGGGAGCTTTCCTCTAGTAGAGGGCAATACGGCTCACTTCATCTACAAGAAGCAGCCAGGTACGATCGTTGGTGTCGGCGGCGAATGGAATGGCTACGATGCGCGCAGGGCGATGATGGAGCCGATAGGCGCTGGTCTCCTGCACTACCAGTATGACTTCGAGCAGGATGCTCGCCTCGACTACTTCTTTTTTGAGTATGATACTGATAATTCACCTGACCTGCTCTCTGACCCACGGGCCATCAGGCTTGATGACATGCGTCCAGTGCTTGACCCGCTCAACCGGCGTTTTGGCGAGTCGGGCTTCGGGCCGCGCAGCGAGTTAGCAATGCCCGCCTACCAGCGCCCGGCCATTACCAGGGAGCAGTCTGGTCTGCTGACTGGTGTGCTGCGCGAGGAAACCATCAATAGCAAGGCACTCCAGCAGGAGCGTGCCTACAGCGTCTACTTGCCACCTGCTTTCGCCGCGGGTGTCGAACCTTACCCCAGCATCTACTTTCATGATGGAGGTGATTACCTGAGCATGGGCAAGGCTCTCACAATCCTTAACAACCTGATAGGTATAGACGCTATTCCAGCGGTAGTAGCCGTGTTTGTGCCACCCGTGAACCGTGAAAGCGAATATAACTGCGATGACCGGCACGTCAGCTTCTTGTGCGATGAGCTGCTACCGGAGCTACAGAGACGGTACAACCTGAGCAACGACCCGGCGAAGCGAGCGGTTATTGGTCCATCGCTGGGCGGTCTCATCTCCCTCTATACTGGGAAGCAGCGTCCAGATCTCTTCGGGCTGGTGGGAGCGCAATCCAGCGCTGTGAAGAGCTTGAATGGCCTGGATATCTTCGATGCACGCGTGGCTTATGCAGTTGAACCGCGCCTGCCGCTGCGCCTTCATCTAGTGATCGGCAGCTACGAAGATTGCTTCAGTACCGACGAGCAGGGCAATTGCAGTGACCTGCTCAATCCGGTGCGGGAGTTTCGCTCGATACTGGAGCAGTGCGGCTATCCCTACCGCTATGCCGAACATCACCAGGGTCATAGTTGGAGCTTGTGGCGCGACACCCTGGCCAGTGCGCTCACCTATTTCATTGGCCTGGGCTCGTAAATACCAGGTACCCTCGCTGGCTGGTTTCCTGTACTGAAGTACAGCCTGGTTCCTGGCATATCGTTCGATGCTAAAAGGTGGAGGTTGAATTAAACTGTCATGGACCCCATGCATGCATGCGGGGGCATCCCTGCCGTAAGTTGGTGAAAATATTTTTCAGGCTGCCAGGAGGCTTAGAATGAACTTAGAAACCAGGAGACTGGGCCAGAGCGACCTGGAAATTACCAGGGTAGGTATCGGCACGGCTCCCATCGGCTCCACTCCTGACTGGAGGATCTACTGGGGACATCAAGATGAAAACGCTGCCATACGCGCTATCGAAGCAGCCATTGACCTTGGCGTCAACTGGATTGATACGGCTCCCTTCTATGGCTGGGGACGAGCCGAACAAATTGTAGGCAAAGCCCTACAAGGTAAACGTGATAAGGCATACATCTTTACTAAGTGTGGCACATTACGCGATGAGCAGGGAGTAGAGAGCGAAAACCTCACCCGGGAGAGCATCCGGCGCGAAGTTGAGGCCAGTCTGCGCAATTTGCGCACCGACTATATCGATCTCTACCAGTTTCATGATCCCGACCCTTACACTCCTATCGAAGAGTCCTGGGCAGCTATGCAGGCACTCATCGTGGAGGGCAAAGTACGCTTCGGCGGCTTATCCAATCACACGGTCGATCTCATGGAACGAGCCCTATCGGTAGCGCCGATTACTTCAAATCAACACCAGTATAATATGCTCAACCGGGACATTGAATACGATGTCTTGCCTTTTTCGCAGCAGCATGGTATAGGCGTATTGTGCTGGTCACCACTCGCCAGTGGGTTTTTAGCGGAAGGTTTTGACCTGGATAGCCTTGATCCACATGATTTCCGGCGTAGGCGCCGCTATGCCCAGGAGCCGGCGTATTCGAGGCTTAAACAGGCACGGAGTACGCTTGAGGCTATTGCCCGGGACCATCACAAAAAGCTGGTTGACCTGGCAATTGCCTGGGTCCTGAGGCAGCCTGCTGTGACGGGAGCGATCGTTGGTATCCGCAATGAACGGGAGGCAATGGAAATGGCAGGTGGTATCAACTGGAAGCTCACGGAGCCAGAGATACAGGCCAGTGAGCATGCTCTAACTCTCGTATCATAATCTCCTGGCAGCTTTATCAAGGATGAAAACGGTATCTCGCTCGTATGCCGTTACCTCGTTAGCAGCGATGGTCGGAGGGCGCTGCCCGGAACGTTCACTTGAGTCGCCTCTTAACTCAAAAGCCGCGACCCTTAGCGCAACGGGGATGCTGGTGTCGATCAACACATTGCCGACCTTGCCTAAAGATGTGCCTTTCTCGCTCTTAACGTTGTAAGTGAGCAGATTACGGCCTAAAAGCAATGCTGGCAGGCGGCCATCGCTTCTTTCTTCGGCCAGCATTTGCTCGTTTGCTATGGTGATCCTGTCTTGCTCAATTGAGCTAATTGCGCATGCCTGGAGTTCGCGATAACCAAGCACGCCTGCTTTGACGCGTAGTGCGCGTACCGCGTTCGACTCTGGCTCCAGGTAGAAATCTTCTACCGTTCCAACTCTTTTGCCACCTGTCACTACTGTTATCCCGTACAGGTCCGTCCATTTTCTTATAGACTTGTATTTATCCATATATCCGCTCTCCAATACCTGCCTTCCAAAAGTGTTCCGATGGAGCAGTCTGCCTTACCTGTAGTCACTGCACATCTTTGGTTTTACCGTGCGCTAAATAGGGAAGTTCTTTGCAGAGGCGCAAATGCTTGTAGGTCAGCACCTGCAAGCAACTGTATAGTCTCCCATCATTGTACACTATGTTGCGACGAATGTGCCGTTTATTTTCCCACCTCGAGACAGGAATGCACGGAAAATATTACTATCGGGCTGGGACGGTAGCCCTACGAGCTAATATATGTTAGGAAAGAACCCGGATGTGGGCCAATTGCGGGGTGATCTTTGGAACAATAGGAGCATTTGCCGGGGAAAGGACAGGTGTTTCTACTATTTGCTGGATAATGAAGAGCACAACAATTGGCCGTTCTCATAGCAAATGATAATGTCACTAACGGCCAATTGCTTCCTGAATAACACTTACTTTGAAGGGCTCAATAGCTTGTGGAATAGGGCAAAGAGCAGGAAAGTGGGAGGCCACTGGCCCATGAAAGTGCCCCAGTCGCGCTTGCCTACTATGAACAGGCTTGCCGAAATAATAATGGATGCTAGCGCGCTCCAGTACCATATCTCACCGGGGACCCGGTCAGTGATGAGGAAGTACTGATCTTGCATCTGTTTTGCGGTGCTGGAAGCCGACTCTACTTTAGTAGCCATACGTTGATGTCCTTTCTATCTTATACTGTTCTGTACATATGAGTCTGATTGTTGTCTAAGTGGGACTTTTTTGAAGTCGCTTCGTTGAGATAGTGAGAGTAACGACTCAATCACACTCACCTCCCGTGCGAGATATCCCACAGGGGTCCCTGAATCTAGTATAAATGCCTCGAAAAATGGGGGAATGCTTTCTTTACGCTGACCACCATGCAAACAAGCTTACTCTGGCAAACCTGTAAGTGCATGCTCAGACAAGTTGAAAAAGCGCAATTCTGCTGTGATGGTTCTACCCCAGCCAGGGATTTATGCTATGATAGTGCAGAAAGAAAATACTGTTACCCTTCTGAGGAGTCAATTATGGACCTGGTGCCAGCGGTGGCTACACGTCTACTGCTTGTGCGGCATGGACAGACGCATAGCAGTCGCGATGATACTTTCTGTGGTATCACCGAGGTGCCTCTCACACCGGTTGGTTGTTCCCAGTCGCAATGCTTGGCTGAGCGACTGCGGCGTGAGCATGTGGACGCCCTTTATTGCAGTCCACAGCAACGGGCTCAAGAGACTGCTGCATCCATTGCTCGCACCCTGGAGATGGAGATACAGACACGATTTGCGCTGCGCGAGATGGATTTTGGTAAGTGGGAAAATCGCCTGCGTGCTGATCTCGCCCGGGAGTATCCGCACGAATTGGAGGAATGGGAACGTGGCTCGTGGATGGCTCGTCCCCCAGAAGGTGAAACACAGCAGGCGGTGATTGACCGCATCGTTCCCTGCATCATCGAAATGCTGGCTGCTCATGTAGGTCAAACGGTTGTCGTCGTCAGCCATAAATCGGCTCTACGCTTGTTGATCGGGCACCTTCTCAAGATGACGCCTCCCGAAAGCCGCAACCTGCGCCTGGACCCGGCGAGCTTATCGGAGCTGCGCATTACCGGAGATCAGGTTGAACTTGTCCTCTGTAACGATACCAGCCACCTGTCGATACAACCATAGAGGTTGCCTTCCGGGATTTATGCCGGAGTTATGCTCTAATTTTGCGGCTTTGACCGTTCTCTGGCTCGCTTCGCTTCCAGGAGCTTTTCGGTCACTGAAATTTCTGGCTGCTGCTTCTTTTGAGATGCGGCCTGTTTTTTCTCACGTTTAGCCTCTTGCTTGTTCGACTGCACCTGATCGGCCGTTAGGCTGGTTTTTGGCATCCCACGCGCAGAAACTTTGGGTTTGACGTTCAATACGCGGCTCCGGCGCTCTGCCCGGCGAGCGCGTATTATGCCAAGAGGCGTTCCATCGTTAATCACACTGCCCGCAGCCTGGGTTGCAAGCGACTCACTGCGCACGCCAAGATGTGTAGCCAGCCAGCGGTAACCCACTGCGAGGAACTCCAGGCTCGACAGGCGCCGCAGCGCGATGTCTACCGGCAACAAGAGCGCTGCCAGGGCGAACAACAAGAAGGTAATGGACAGAGCCGCGTACACCGGGGGGAGATTCGGCGTGAAAGCTGCGGCGCTATCCCCAGGCCCGAGAATAGTCCCGCACCCGTTGCTGCCACCAGGACCAAGAGAAACGAGGATGGACCCGCCTCCGCCATGAGCGAGAAGCTTTAGGAAGCACAGGTTGGTCCCGGTGTTGTGGAATTCGGGTGAGTATGGCACCACCAGGCCGGTGGTGGCACTTAACTGGCTGGAACTGCCGGTATTGTTGTTGCTTCGTGCCTGCCAGGTCACATGCAAAAGGTAAGCTCCAACTTGCTCGATGGGAAAGTTCCCTTCCCAACGTCCTGGTGCCGTGGGTTGCAGCGTTATCGCTTGTTGTGACAGGTCAGGAGCAACTATTCTTGCCTGCACCTGCTGCTGGCTGGAGGTATTCACCGAGGTTCCGGGGGGAAGATCCACAATTACATGCCCGCTGCCATTGGCTATATCACCATTCACAATGAGCTGGCTATCGGGCGTGGGCAATGTCCAGGTGATCAGGTTGGCCCACCAGCGAGCGGCATTGCTCCAACGCAGCCAGTTTGCCGTCCAGAGTCCCAGAGCATCACTGGTCCATGCCGCGACTCGGCCAAGACCATATTGCCAGACAGCAAGTAGGGGATCGTCACGATGACTGATGAGCACCAGTTGGGCAGCCGCTTTGGGTGTAGTTGCTACATAACCATTTAGTTGTGGCAGCGGACCCAGCCCTGTCAGGATGGGGTGAGACCCGACGATGGCCGGGACAAAGGGCTCTTCGACGATTGCCCTCCGGGCAGCCTGCCGTGTTTCCTTGAGCAGAATTTGTGGAATAGAGTTGGGATTATCGGCTTGATAGAAGCGCCCTTTTCCCCAGGACGCGATCTGCTGCATTACGCCCAGTTCCTGGTAATTGTTTGCATTGGTGGCAACCGTCGAGACGGAGATATGCTCTCGCGCCATTTTAAGTACCTGTGTCGCGTAGCTGTCGAAGGCATCACCGTCCCCCAACAAGATTACATGCTTGATTTTCGCATTGCTATGCAGGAGCACTGATTCCGCGTTGACCAGGTCTGGCAGGTAACTGCCGGGATCATTAGGGTTTAGCGCGTCGATGGCCTGGTCGACGGCCGTTTTATTTGTGACATGCTGCATAGGGATAGCAAGGGTACCGTATGCTGCTGAGACACCGATATAGTCACGTGGTGTCAAGAGGCTAACAACTCCCTTAGCGGCCTCTTTGGAGATATTCACTCCCATGTCGCTCTCCAGGCTCTCAACGATGAGCACAACAGCGATCGTGGGAGTATCTTTGTGCTGGGGTATGTCCATTTTCACCGGCAGAGTTTCCTCTAGCGGGGTGTTGGCATAGCCTCCCACACCGTAGCTGTTCTCGCCTCCGCTTACAACGAGGCCACGTCCAAGGTCGCGTACAAAGGATTGGAGCACTTGCATGCGGGTAGGACCGAGATTTACTGCAGGTACATCCGCCAGTACAACAGTGGTGTAGCCAGCCAATCCCTGTAGCGTAATCGGTACCTCGCCGGGCGTAGCGACTGCGACTTTGATCTGCGTTGCCTGCAGCGCTGTGACAATGTTGTGGCCTGAACCAGGTTGACCCTCGACGACAAGTACATTCGGGGGACCCTGCACATTGATGAATGCGGCCGCTTCGTTATTCTGGCTGATGGTATCCAGCGGCGCTTCCAGTGTAATACGAAAAGTATGGAAACCAGGTGGCGGAGCCAACAGGCTGAAGGTGACTTCTTGTTCACCGCCGTTCAGGCGCAGCGATTGCTGTAATAAGACCTTCTGATCAAGATAAAGTCGGAGTGTAACCTGTTCCGATACCGTGCTGAAGATTTTGGCGTGAAGCAGAAAACGCTCGTTGGTGCGCAATGCAGTTGGCGCTTTAAGGCTGTCAATGCGGGCCTCCGCTCCGCTGAATGTGGGCAGAGGAACAATATCCAGTCGAATCCCCTGCTGTTGCAGCAGTTGTGCTTCCTGTAGAGCATCTCCTATGTTTTGCTGACCATCGGTTAAAAGCACGATACGCCGCTCGCTATCTGATGGCAGGATGGCTGCCGCGAGTTGGAGTCCTGTGGCGAGGTCCGTGTAATTGGTGTCAGGAGTGGACAAAAACTGGGAGAAGTCAATCTGGGTTCTGACCGATTGTTCGACCAGCGCATTACGACCAACTGCTACGATGCCCACTTGATCGTCTGGCCGCTTATGGCGGATGGCGTTATTAATCCAGTGTTCCATGAATGTGCGCTGCGGCGTTGTGCTGGCTGAGATATCGCCAACAAAAACCACGGCCTGCCGGGAAATCGGCAAGGCAAGTGCCGCGCCAGCCAGGGCAGAGATGACCAGTGAAAAGAGCGCCAGCCGGCAGGCCAGGATCATATAGCGCTGGGCCCTGGGAAAAGGCAGTGACATGCGTCGCCAGGCGAGAAACACCAGCATGCTGATAGGGAGTAAGAGCAATAGCAACAGTGGCTGCTCAAATACTAGCATTTCTCTTTCCTTTCGCCTTTTGCCTTTTTAGCTGACCTCTCAAGCGTTTAGTCGCCTTAGTGACGCGCTTCAATGCAACTCTGTAACGCATCTCTACCCGGTGTTGTATGCTTCCGATTGCTCCAGGCGACTTGCGCTGCATGCGCCCATTGAGACGTAGACCTGGATGATCCAGCATAGAAGTGTCTCTGGTGGGCGCCTTGCGCAGGGTATAACTGCGGCTGAAGAGCAGCCATTCTGCGCAGAGGATCAGCAGCAGGAAGGCTGCGATCCAGGGCCAGATTTCGCGCAACACTCGTGGCACGGCGGGTCCTCCCGAGTCGAAGGACGTACTATTGGCTATGGGTAGCCGGGTAGCCGGTGCCAGGCGCGATTGCCCGGGATCGAACAGGTTGATAGCGAAGGCTCCGGTCCGCACCTGGTTATGGACGTGTTGGGTCACAGAGTATATGCCAGGCTGATCTGTGCGATTAAAGGTTGCCACCGGGAATGGTGGAGCCACAATAACAGCTTGCTGGCCTGGCCCGGTGATTGTTATACGATCGGCACCTGGCCATGGCTGGATGCTGACGGGCGTATCAGGCGCGACCTGCCCATTGCCCGGAACTGGAGGTGGTAAGAACCAGTTGACCAGATTGTAGATAAGAATAGGGAAGCTCGGCTGAAGTGGCAGGTCAGAGTCGTGTAGATCGAAGCTCAGCGCGGCTATGCGCCTGTTAGCGTTTTCCCCGGCAATCAGCAGTGGCGTTTGCGGTGTGATGATTATCGACTGTGCCCATGCGGCTGCAGTCAATAAATGACTGACACGCAGCACGTGGATGCTGTTAAGATCAACCTGGCTGAGCAGGTTCTGGCTGTCGCTTCCTGCGCTGATATGATTGACGCTGATCTCAGGACCCGACCTGCCAAAGAGATAAGAGCCCGTAGGGGGATTGATGAAAAATATACTGCTGGCCGGTAAGGTCGCGGGTACATAACCGTCGAACACTGTTAGATCAAAATCGCCGACGTTTGCATGTGCATACTTACCGGGCGTGGTCTCGAAAAGGTCGATGTTGGGTTGGAGGCGCAGCGCGCTTTCGAGGAAGCTATTGCCTATAGTGACCAGCAGCACTCGACCGTGCATCGATCCGCCAACAATGGCCCATGCTTCATGATCGACTGTCATAGCATCCTGAGAGATGATGTGCGCATGCAGGAGACGAGTTGTTTGGAGCAGAGGTCCCCATTGAATTGCCCCACTTGCCCCTGCGGGGAGGACGATGGTTTGCACACTAACCAGTTTCCCGTCGGCATATAACTCTACCGGTAGTGATCGTTGCTGGTGACTGTAATTAGCGACCTGGGCAAGGGCTACCAGATTGCCCCGGATAGTGCGCGAGGCGAGTGCCAGCAGGGCGGCATTCGGAGCGTCTGTGCCGACCTGTAAATAGCGCACAGAAAAGGGGATCTGGAGTATTTGATCCGGGGGTAGGACATGACCATCCCCGATTACCAGGATTTGTGTATCAGTGTGACCGGTGGCCAACGATGTTGCCAGCGAGAGGGCTTGTTCGAGATCAGCATCTTCATTTGTAACCCTGGTGTGCTGAAGCCTGGCCATGAGGCTGTCTTTGTCCGAGGAAGCCGAGATCAGTACCTGCGGAGTACGTCCCATAGTAATAATGGAAAGATGATCATCGGGTCCAAGGTTATCGATCAAATCGGCGACGCGATTTTTTGCTTCTTCAAACCTGCTCGGAGCTATATCAGTGGCCTGCATACTGGCCGACGTTTGCAGGATGATGATAGTGTTACCGCCTATGGCACTGCGAATAAAGGTTGCTGGCCGGGAGAGGACAAGCACGATGACAATTGCTGCCAGGATTTGTAGTAACAGCAGCGGGGTAATGCGCAACCTCTGCCATGGGCGGCTGGCCTGTAAATCTTGTAATGCTTGTTGCCAGAGTAATGTGCTGCTAATCACTCGTTCTTGCCGCTTAGGGCGCATGAAATAGAGCAGGAGGATAACAGGTATGATGACGCCAAAAGCGAGCGCTGCAGGAACAAGTAAACTCATGGCAGCCCCCCCGATGCAAAGAACGGGTACACTGGCCGCGTTGGAAGCACGAGTTGCAAGATTCTCATCTCACTATCTCAACCTGTCTTAACAGTCTTTGCACTACATCAATGATAGCGGTATCACTAGGAATCATAACATATGTCATTGCATGGGTATGGGCAAATGATGCCAGTTCCTGCATAAACGCTGCGAGCCGCTGCTGGTATGCCTGTAGCACGGCTGGTGTGCTGCTTACGTCAACGCTGCCAACTCCTTCACTGTCGCGCAGGCGCCAATCACCCTGCAATTCAGGCGCAATCTCGTCAGGGGCAAAAATTTGTAAGAGCGCCACTTCCTGGCGTAACTGGCGTACCGCGCGCAGACCTGTCTGATAGCCCCCTGGAACAAGAAAATCTGATATCACAATACTAAGCCCCGGGCCCTTCACGACTCGCCCGAGATCGTACAGGCCCCGATTCAAGTCGGTTGAACCGCTATGAGGCAAGCGGCTGAGAAATTCGCCGACCGTCCAGATAGCGTGTTTGCCGCTACCGACGCGACGATGCGCTGCCAGGCGGTCGGTGAGAGCGCCAACGATGACATTGTCTTCGCACTTGAGCGCCACATAGGCAAGAGCGGCGGCCAGAGAAGTTGCCAGAGCAGATTTAGCAGGTGTGCCATGCTGCATCGAATCGGAGCAGTCGATCAGCAGCGTGACCGTGATATTTTCTTCAGCTTCGAAAACCCGTAAGAAAAGTCGTTCCAGCCGTGCATAGGCTCGCCAGTCGATACGGCGGAAGTCATCTCCCGGAGCATAGCGGCGGTAGTCTGAAAACTCCATAGAAGAGCCCGCCAGCGGAGAGCGGCGCCGCCCTGGCCGTCCTGTTGCCATTGCTTTTCGCGTAATGAGCGCCAGCTCATCCAGACGTTGTAATGTCTCAGCATCAAGTGGGAAGCGGGCCGTGCCGTTCTCATTGGGCATGAATAATTACTCCTCCGGTTTCCCCCAGGTTTTTGTGTGTTTCCATGTAAACCCTTAAGATGTTTCCGTCTCCTCGATAATCGTCTCGATCAAATCCTCCGGCGTAATACCGTCGGCCAGGCCATCGAAGTTGAGAATGATGCGATGGCGCAGCGAAGGAAAGGCAACATTTTTCAAGTCTTCAAGGGAAACGTTGTAGCGCCCCTCGAGCAGAGCACGTACTTTAGCTGTCGTGATGATAGCCTGCAACCCACGTGGGCTGGCTCCGTAGCGCACATATTTACGGACTTGTTCGGGGGCATCCTCCTGGTCCGGGTGGCTTGCCAACAGCAGGCGTACTGCGTATTCTTTGACATGCATTGCTACTGGAACGGCTCGAGCGGTCTCTATTAGCTGCTGCAATTGCTCACCTGTAGCTACCTGTTTCGCGTGCAGGGCCTGCGTGCCCACAGTGGTGTCGATAATACGTATCAGGTCTTTAGCAACAGGGAAGCGCACAAGGACTTTGAGCAAGAAACGGTCAAGCTGGGCCTCGGGTAAAGGATAGGTGCCCTCCATCTCCAGCGGGTTCTGCGTCGCCAGCACAAAGAATGGTCTGGGCAGCGGGCGTGTGGAATCTCCCACACTGACGGTACGTTCCTGCATCCCTTCGAGTAGGGCAGATTGTGTTTTGGGTGTGGCCCGGTTCACCTCGTCAGCCAGCACGATATTGGCGAAAATGGGGCCGGGTTGGAAGCTGAAAACACGCTTGCTGCCTGAAGAGGTGCTGTCTGACTGTTCGCTGACAATGGTGGTGCCAACAATATCGGCCGGCATCAAATCGGGTGTAAACTGGATGCGCGCAAATTTCAATGCAAGTGCGTCGGAGAGCGTGCGCACAAGCAACGTCTTACCAAGTCCTGGAACTCCTTCCAGCAATATATGGCCACCGGCAAGTAATGCCAGGAGCAACTCGCGAATAACACGTTCCTGGCCAACGACAATCGAGCATAGCTCGTGTTCCAGTTGCTGGGCGATATCTATGAACACAGTGATATCAGCTTCGGCGGGTCCTTCATTATGAGAATCCACATCTATAATGGTGACGTCATGTCCATTTTGCGCACCCAGGTCTTCGATCTGCGCTTCTGCTTCCTGTGAAGTATGCTCGCTTTTGTTTGCCATGCTAGTGCTGCCCTTCTAATGAGTTGAAGTAACCCTGAATGAGATCTTTCAGATCAGGGGGTATGTTGCTATTGTCAATGGCATCGTGTGCCATTTGTTGGTATTGCGCGATCACTTTGGAATAAGCGACAGGCTTGCCGGGCTGAACTGTGCCATTGTTGCCTTTGGTGACAGTACTGTTTCCCGAACCTACTTGCCCCGGAACGTATACCTGGTCGTCCTTCCCCTGCTTGTTCCCTGCATTGTTGTTTCCACCAGTGCCATTATTACCCTGTCCCCGCCCCGGGTTCTGTCCTTGCCCCTGCCCTGGATTTTGTCCCTGGCCAGGATTCTGTCCCTGGCCAGGATTCTGCCCCTGCCCCGGGTTCTGTCCCTGTCCTGGATTCTGTCCCTGTCCTGGATTCTGTCCCTGCCCTGGATTCTGTCCCTGGTTTGAATTTTGTCCCTGGTTCTGCCCGCTACTATCTGTAGATGGAGTGAGCGCATTGGCTGTATTTTGCAGGCCTTGTGATGCTTGATCAACACTGTTGTTGTTTGCCTGGTTGGCGCTATCCCGGGCTGCAGCGTTCTCGACAGCTTTAGTTGCATCGGAGATCTCGCTCTGGCTGCCATCGGCAACTGCCTTGGCGAGCTGGTGTAGCGCGGCGCTGAGTTGAGGATTCTGCCGAGCCTGGTTGGCGGCCTGCTCAATCTGTTGCGCCAGTTGAGCGCGCTGAGCGGGAGTCATGTTTTGAACCTGAGATGCGAGTTTCTGCAGCGCGGCATCGAGCCCCTTGTTATCGCCCCTGGCGAGCGCTTTGCCGGTGTTGCTCAAATTGGCATTAGAACTGTTCTGCAGTGACGAGCTGGCGGCTGTCCGGCCTGTAGCTTTATTGGCGGCCTGTGGGTCTCGCAACTGATTGAGCTTTGCCTGGGCCTGTGCCAGGATCTGTTGAGCTTGAGCCTCGTTCTTTGCCTGTTGTAACTGGGCTGCCGCCTCGCGCAGGATTTTATCGATCTGTGAACGTTCTTGTGCCGATGTCGTCGTTTGACTATCGATCACTGTGCGTATATGGTTGATTGCTGCAACCTGCCTGGCAACGCGAGCTTGAAACGCTGCTTGCTGCCGGAGCACATCAGCCATGGGGTTTGGCAGGAATGTGAGCAAGGCCAATCCAATTATGACAATGCCGAATGCAATCAAACCGGCACGCCCTGGCCAGAGAGAGATGGTAGAGACAGGCGTATGTCTGCCCAAATGCTTAAGTGCATCGCGTCGCTGCAATTTAGCCAGAGTGGTTGACTCGTCGCGGAGCTCCCAGGCCGTACTCAAGCGATCATGTAATGCCAGCCTTGCATCCACCAGCCGGGCAGCACGAGCAAAGGAAGGGCGATACCATAAGGCAGCCACCAGCGCACAGAGCAATGAGGCCGCGATAAATGCCTCGGCCCAGTATGAAGCAGTTGCCCAGGGAACGAAGCGCGATATGATTAGCATAAGACAGGCCAGTGCCAGCCCTACAAACAATCCTCTACCTGTCCAGCGCAGTATCTGCTGCATCCAAACCCTTCCGCGCCATGGATGTAGAGCTTCGACAAGGCTCTTGCCATCAGCGAGCCGCTGCATAGTTTCTACCGGGCGTGATGGTGCGATGATTGCCATAGTTCCTTTGCCTTTCTTATAGTAAGTATCGGCATCTGCGAGGGGTGCCTTTACAGATCAAGCTGCCGCCGTGTCTTTTGCCGGTGGTTTAAGTTTCTCGCCTAGTGGCCGGATCCAGGACTGGAAGCGGTTAGTGAAGTTTGGCTTAACGAAAACTATACTAAGAAGAAACAGGATGAGTGTGATCAGTAAGCTCATCAATGTAAAGGCTACCCAGGGTGCTAGAAGCAGGCCATGGAGAGAAATCCTACCCGTCCCGCCCACTCCGCTTGTGAGCGTACTATTGAGCGCCGAGATGGGATTCCACGCGCTTAGCCACTGTATCCATACAAACCAGCGCGGATTACCATAGAATGAACTTCCTATAGCCAGCAGATATATAATCCAATAGGAGAACATCCAGAGAACACAGAACGTATAGGCTATCGCCGTTGATACAGTTGGCCGGCGTAGTAACGTCGAGCAAAAGAGACTAAATGTACCGGTCACTATCGCGGTCATAACGAAAACAACCAGCGCACTAAGTACCTGGCCTGGCGCTACTCCCCCAAAGAAAAAGACGAGACTGAAGAGGGGTATAGAGGCAGCGATCAGCAATAGCGCGTTGGCAAGCCCTGCGATGAGCTTGCCTGACAGCAGCGAAAAAGACGAGAGCTTGGAACATAAGAGCAGGTCAAAGGTCTGACGCTCCTTCTCTCCATTAATCGCGGTTGAGGTGAAGGCAGGCGCGATAAAGACGATCAAGAAGAGCTGTACGAACGAGAGCAATGTGTAGAGTTGTACGCCGATTTGACTGAGTAGATATCCCTGGTAGCCACCACTGAAGGCGCTCTCACGTTGGAGGAAGCCAAAGCCTAACAGGCCCATCACCAATAGGTAAGTGATGATGACCCAGACGGAACGTTCGCGGCGCAGGCGCAAACGTAGTTCTTTTGTGAGTAGAGCTGTAAAAGTCATGCGGCGCTCCCCCCTTCCGTAATACTCATGAAAACTTCTTCGAGACGCCCACCACCTTTGCGTGGTGCGAAGGAAACCACTGGGATGTCCTGTGCAATGAGCGCCGCCAGGATACGATGAAGCGCCCGGTCATCACCGGTGAATTCGGCGTGGATGACATCGTTGTCACCGTTTCCATTCATCACCTGGCTGACTTCTGGCATGCTTTCGAGTAGCTTTCTGGCATCTTCAAGGCGTTCCAGGACACGGACCTCTAATTGGGGTGTCCCGCCAAGGTTGTGCGTCACCTGCTCAACACCGCCTGCTATAATCAGGTGCCCGCCCTGAATAATGGCCACATCGGTACACATCTCCGCCAGTTCGAGGAGAATGTGCGAACTGATAACGATAGTTTTGCCCAAGCCATGCAATGTCCGCAGCAGTTCGCGCAGCTCTATCCTGGCTCGCGGATCAAGTCCAGAGGCTGGCTCATCAAGCAGTAGTACATCGGGATCATGCACCAGGGCCCGTGCCAGGCAGAGACGCTGTTTCATACCCCGGGACAGGGTCTCAACGGGCGCATCGCGCTTGGAGGTGAGATCAACCAGTTCGAGCAGGTCCGCAATAGTGCTCGCAAGTTTGCGCCGCGCAACGCCATGTATTCCGGCATAGAATTCGAGGTATTCTGTTGATGTCAGGTCTGGGTAAACCCCGAAGAAGTCCGGCATATAGCCGACTTTGCGTTGGATGGCGATGGGAGAGCGGCTTACCTCCTCATCGTCAAACCAGACTTGACCGGCGGTAGGAGAGATCAGTGCCCCCAGGATACGCAGCAGGGTGGTTTTACCCGCGCCGTTTGGACCAATCAGGCCATAAATTGCTCCTCGCGGCACCTCTAAACTCAGATCCTCAAGAGCATGAACGGAGCGATAGCGTTTATAGACATTCTGGACTTTGATCATAATTTGTGCCTCGGATTAGGAGTCTGAAACAACGCCTTGCAAGTTTAGCGTCGGTTTGCCAAACACGAGCGGACCCAGTGAGTTGTCTTTGTTGACTAACTGCAACAAGACACGCCCACCCGGACCAATATATGCACTAACATTATGTGCTGTAAAGGTACCCTGGTTGAGCGAAATTACATTCCAGGAGCCGCTATGCCAGTTGTATAAGCGGAAAGGTAGAAAGTTGGGATTACCGGTGACTACTCCTGATGCAGATTGATTGGCACCGGGCGATACTGAAATCGTCAGGCCGCTGATTTGCAGTCTGGCAATGTTGGGCACCGCAAATTCAAATGTCATGCTCCCCGTTGTCATAGTATAGGAACTAGGGACCTGGACCTGAATGCCGCTGCCCTGCACGTCAATCAGTTGGCTCGGAATGAAGCTGGGTGGGAGGTTAAGTGTCCCGGCAAGGTCGACGCTAAGAGGGGCCTGCACGAGTGTTTCATGGAGGCCTGTAGGGCTGATATCGTTGATGGTCACGGCGTTCGTTGAGTCCAACGAACTATTGGCCCAGCCGATGAGAGTGACTGGGGAGCCAGAAACGAGCAATGCATCATGATTGTTGTCGGGAATCAGCGGCCCTCCTGAAAGCGGTACGAGGTTTATGCTGGTGCTGTATGCAACAGAGCCGCTTGCTGTTACGTTGCCTCCGATTGCTCCCAGGGCACCGGGAAGCCCAGGAGCCTGGGAAGCCTGCTGATTGGATGCTGCAATAGGACATGGGCCAGGACAGGGAAAGCCATAGTAGCCTTTTCCATCGAGCGTCAATAAGATGCTCAGGTGCCGCTGCCACTCGGTTTGAGCCTGTACTCCATTACTGGTGCCGTAAGGGTAAGGACCATTAGGATACGATGAGCCACTCATCTGCACAATCAGATCGGCAAGGGTCTGGCCGGGGTTGAGCGGTGTGTTGCTCAACTTAAGCATGATTTGTTTTGTTTGACCTGCTGCCAGTTGCCCAAGCCTGAGAGCGTTGTTGGGCATCAGTAAATAGGCATCGCTCAACGGGTAGCCGAGCGTATTCGTCACAGTGCCTACAAGCATACCGTTTTGGAGTGACAGGTGAGAGGTGAGCCCCTGGTGTAGCTGGCGGTCTTGTTCCGAGACGATGGTATGTAAGGTCCAGATACTGGCATCCTGCAGATTTACATCGGTCCCGTTTTGTACTGATGTAATAGAAGTGGTGGATTGACCAGAAGAACTAACGGGTCCGCCTTGATAAAATGCAAGGTTATCAGCTGACGGTTGTACCAGGCCGCTGTCAGGGATGTGTATCTGGAAATTACCCTGGCTTGGTACGAACACTCCCAGGTAGGTAGTAATGCGGCTTGCCGACCCACTCTGGCCTAACTGGGCTACGGTGATGCTGTTACTCAAAATGGATGTGCCCTTTTCCTCCAGTGCAATCCCATAGGTCAGAAAAGAGAAGACGACGACGCTGCTCAATACAACGCGCCAGCTCCAATCGCGGCGCTTGAGCCGGCGCACGAGTAAGAAGCGCACGGGGCCAAGAACCAGAATATAGCCGACCAGCAAGATAGCAAGTGTCCATGGGGATGGCAGCGTATTCGGGAGAAATGACTGTAGCAGTCCGCTCATTCTACTGGCGAGCAGTTGCTGGCCCTGTGTGTTGTACGGTCCTGTACCAGGGAAGATGCTGGAATTAGCAAGAAGCTGGTCACCCAGACCGCGAAGCAGGAGCCCTTCCCAGAAAACACTTGCTCCCTGCCAGCCAAGGAGTGGTTCGAGGGTGGGATCAAAAGCAAGATAAGAAACGGTTCCCTGGCCCAGGGGCGCCTGGACAATTAGCGGCGTCGCACCAGATGAGAGAACTACCTCGCTCTTGCGGGGATCTACCAGCGACGCTGTACTGACTGTAACAGGGGACCGCACGGAATCAGACGGCGTGTTTTGTCCAAGGTGCCCTACCCTGGGAGCGCCGAATGGCAAGAGAGAGGTTCCGGCCGGTATAGTCGAGGTGCCATTCACTGCTACAGGCCGGAGTCCGGCGGGCAATGCACTAATTGTCCGGCGCCACTCGGGGCCACCGGCGACGATAAGGTTGCCACCCCGGTTGACCCATGTTTGCAAAGCGGCCAGTTGTGCCGTGCTCAGATTACTTGTTGTAAAGTCGTCCAGAACGATGACGTTGAAGTTTTTAAGTACGTCTGCAATGGTGGGCATATTACTTGCATTGAGAAACTCGACGATGATCGAGCCACTCTGGTTGGGCAGCGGAGCTGTGCTCAAGGGTCCAAAGCCCGTGCTCTGGTCGGAGAGGATACCGACAAAAACGTCCCCTGGTGCCAGAGGGTTGAGGGAGGCAGTCTGAATTCCAACTGTGTTGCCATTACCATCGAGCAACTTCACTGTCACATTCTGCATGCCAGAGTACAGGGGTAAATACATCGTTACCTGTTTCCGGGCACCATTAGCCAGGGTAATGGCGAACTGGTAGCTCAATGATGTACTTGGATCGCTTTGCAAGACGTACTGTGGATTGGACGAGGTAAGTGAAAGGGTGCCGCTGAAATCCGGGCCATCGTTGTGGAGCGTGATCTGCACAGGAACCCAGTTTCCATCGCGATAGTGTGTCTCGAACCCCGCGCTCACCTGGAGCGATGGTCTACCACTAACAGTATGTGCCAGCGCATTTGTAGGTAAGGCGAAAAAAAGTAATAAAACAAGCACGAGGCAGGATACAACAAAAACTCGCATATTTGTATTGAAGCTTCGCGTTAGACGCTCGCTATGTAGCATATTCCCCAGCCTTTCCCGGAACGTACGGCGACCTAAAGGTATGACGTTCTGAGTGAACATTTCGTTGCGAGAAGTAGTCCATTTAGACGACGCAAACTATATAGATAGTATATGTCGCGGCCTATGTTCTGGCCGATTTTCGACTTGTATGTGAGCTGCTACATACCTTGAGATCAACATGCCAGTTTATGAACCTGAAGCAGTCCCTCTCAGACTTATTGACGGCTTGCTAAACAAGAGTGTGCCCGGAAAGGTGTTCTGGTTAGCAAACTGTAACAAAATACGACCATCAGAATTAATATACGTCCCAATATAGCCTGTTGTAAAGGAAGTGTACTGATTAAGCGTGATGGCATCCCAGGACCCGGTCTGCCAGTTGTACAGGCGTACCTGTAAGTGAATGCCCGTAGGTAGACCTATATAGGGTTCGGCAATCGTTATGCTGTTAAGTTGAGGATTCGTCTCCCCGGGTAGCATAAATTCAAAGGTGATAGTGCCTGTTGTCAGCGTATAAACACCGGGCGAGGTAGTCTGCGCCTCGCTGCCCTGTGCGTTGATCACATGTGCAGTTATGAGGTTGGACGGAAGATTCGATGACCCGGCGAAATCTATGTTAAGCGGAGCCTGTACGAGATTATCGTGGAAACCACCAGGAGTTATACCGTTAACGGTGGCGTTATCGAGGGCATCCAGGGATTGGTTGGCCCAGCCGATCAAAGTTGCTGGTGCTCCTGCTACTAATAACGGATCACCAGCACCCATGGCATTCACCTTTGGTCCACCTGGAAGTGGTGTCACCAACATGTGTTCGCTTGTGATGGCATGAGTGCTACACAGGCCCGAGCAGGGGATGAAGGAAACCCCTTCGCCGCTGAGAGCCGATAAGATGGCGATATGACGCTGGAAGTCATTCTGCGGCTGCGAGCTACTGGCGTAAGGAAAATAGGGCGCAGGCAGGTGATTATCCCTGGCGATCTGATCGGCAAATGTCATACCAGTATTGGGCGCCACACTTTGTAGCGCTATATTGACCTGTTGCGTCTGCCCGGCGGGGAGGGAGCCAATGTAAGCAAGGCCTTTGGGCATCAAGATGTAGACATCGCTGAGGGACGTCTCAAGCGTATTTGTTACAGTGCCCACAAGCGTGTTGCCATGCAGCGCCAGGTGAGAGGAAAAGCCACCATGCACCTGCTGATCTCTTTCTGACACAAAGGGATGGAGCGTCCATAGGCCAAGATCTTGCAGATTTATATCCGTTTGCCCCTGTCCAGGGGCGATAGTAGTCTGGGCGTTGCTGCTTGCTGTACCCGCGTTGGTTTGAAACGGCGCACTGTCTAAGGGCTGTACCAGGCCCCTGGCAGGCAGATGGACCTGGAAATTCCCCTGACCGGGGGTAAATACGCTGAGGTACGTTGTGACGTGGGCAGATGACCCGCCCTGATCAAGTTGAATAAAGGAGATACTATTGATGGATGCTCTTTGCTGGTAGTAGGCAAGCCCGTAAGTAAGTAAGGAGAAGACAAGCACGCTGCTCAGGATGATGCGCCAGTTCCAATCTCGTCGTTTCAGCCGCGTTACGATCACAAGACGCACTGGTCCGATCAGGATGATATAGCAGAGCAGTAAGAAGGCAATCTCCCAGAGCAAAAACAGTGTACCTGGTTGCAGGACTTGCAATAATCCTGCTCGCAGGAGCAACCGCCCCGGGCCAAGGTTATACCTGGGGACCGTTTCGGGAATAAGGAATTGATCCCCCAGGGTACGAAACAACAGGCCTTTCCACAACGCTATGGTGCCCGGCCAGGTCACAAGGGGATCGGTTAACGGATCAAAAGCGAGGTAGCAAATAACCCCTCGTCCCTGTTGTGCCTGCACGATCAAGGGGGTATCGCCATATGCCAGCACAGTCTCGATGCTAGAAAATGCGCGCTTCCTGGCATCACCTTTCCCTGGGACGATTGCAGTACTGATGGTGACTGGCTTCCTGAGGGTACCTGGCGCTGCTAGCTGCCCGGTGTCAGCTATGGTAGGGCTGCCGGCAGGCAGCAGGGGAGTACCAGCAGGAAGCGTAACCGTGCCTTGTGGGAGGACTGGCAACAATGCAGGAGACAGGTGGCCGAGGGTGCGTTGCCATTGTGCACCGCCGACCTCGATCAAGGCTCCTCCCTGGTTAATCCAGGTCTGCAAGGCAGCAAGCTGGTGGGTGTTGAGAGACCCGGTAGTGTAGTTGTCTAAGATGATGACGTCGAAATTGCCGAGCATCTCGGACGTATCAGGCATCGTCGTGGTATTGAGCCTTGCCCTTTCGATCGGCCTGGTGGGATCAGGCAGGGAAACGGCATCCAGGGGACCGTAACCTGTATCGTCTGCAGAGAGCGTACCGACCAGCAGGGCACCAGCCTTGAGTGTATATGGAGTCTTGTTCTGAGTAGCAACGACTTTGCCACGGCCGTCGCGCAACGTCGCTATGATGCCTCGTGGGACGGATGGTGACTCGTAGAAAGGGACATTCAAGGTGATCTGTTTTTGTGCGCCGTGCGACAGGGTAATGGGTTCCTGGTAGCTCCAGGGCAGGATAGCGCCAACGACCTGACCAGAGGGGAATGGGCTTGTATAGGTGGTAGCCGAGAGCATGCCTTTGAAATCAGCTCCCACGTTGCTCATGGAAATCTGTACAGGGGTCCAGTAATCAAGCCTGGAGTCATCTTCGAACCCCACATCTATCTGCAGCTCCACCAGGGCCGCAGGTGTATTATTTATATGTGCGGATGCCGCCGCAGAAAAAAGGAAGAAGGTGAGCACGAGCGTCAGGCACAGGCTAGAGAAGCGGACCAGAGAAGGAATCTTAACCGGTGGATAAATAGTTGGTCTTATATGTGGCTTCATAATAGATACCTCTATTTCGTACGCACTCTGCTCGAGGGATAGTGAGTTTTGGCACTTTCAATGAGATAGTAATTAATAGGTTTCTATTATACTATACCAAACTGTACGTTCTTACGCTTGAGATACTCACAGATGGGTCTTGGGAGGGACACTTGTGACACTTGTGACATGGCTGAAGATCAGAGTACCGGTTGTCCCATTTTCATAGAGAGGCGTATAACCGGTGTGATGAAGAGAGGCAAAAAAGCCCTCCCCTTATAGTATAATCGAGGGTCAAAGCAGGCAAGCTGTAATTACATACCAGCCAGGCTTCTCTGCAACACTCAACATGGTATACATTGCGATTCCTTAGATGCGCATAGAAGTTGCTTAACAGCGGTACACCTGTAATGTGCAACGTTTATATGAGATATGTAGTTTGTATTAGTCTTGCGCTGATCTCTTCCATAAGCTAAACTAGGGGAACTATAAAACTGATGGCGAAGTGAAAATCTATATTTAGCACCGGATATAGCAAGGGAGGAGAATATCAGCACAGTTTCTTTCTCTCCAGCCCAGATACTTGATAGTTTTCAGCAATCGGTGATTGGTCGCTTTCAAATACTGTTAGACGGCCATCCATGTAACTATCAGGAATATCTTACAAAACCGGACTCTAAACGAAGTAACGATGAAGCAAATGCCGTTGACCAGCAGTTTGCCCGTTATACGCTCGAATGGTTGGGCTTCAACGCCGCTGATTGGTCATACAATCTACCTCAGTCAGGCCAGAAGGCAAACCGCCCTGATTACATTGTTAATGGTTCGATCGGCACAGCTTTCTTCTGGGAAGATAAGAACAGTACGGTTGATCTTGATAGTGAACATCTAACGCAAATGCGCCGTTATAGCATTGGCACGGCAGGAACGCAGCAAGAGAAGTAATACATGCTTCCCAGGTTCTGGAACAACTCAAACAAATCAATGGCAAGGCATGCGGCATTATATTAAGGGAAGTTGCCCGTCTAAATACCAGGGAACGTTTGATAGCATCATGGTTTGAAAGAAGGTCGAGTTCGCCCATAGCTTTCACGCATGAGCTTTGGCGAATGATACACAAGAATGGTGCTGCAGAGGAATATGGTAAAGCTTTACTTGTATTGATCAGTAGCAAAGTTACAGCCTACCTGGTTAATCTATTTTCCACCAATAATCATGTTATGAAGGAAGATTTGGGGCGTGTTCCCATACCTGACCCACAAAGTATGCCGGTGGCTCAGCTAGCTTCCCTGGCACAAGAATTGCTCAACGAACGTGGCGATCTGGAAAAGAATTTTGTGACAAGATACAAGGCACGACTCCCAGAATTTGATGATGGTCGGGTCTACATGCCACCTTCTGTAGTGCTCGCTGCCAGTAAATTGCCAAAACTCCGATTGATGGATCTGGTCGGACGAGGTGAAGTGAGAAATAACGGGGCAGCAAGCGGGCGCATAAAGGCGCTCAGGGCGAGAAATTTGATTGTTTGCACTGCGAATCCTACTGATCCCAATGCAGCGACGTTTGCCCAGGTGCTGGATCTATTTTTACAGGAGCCAGGGCGAGGAGACGATACCTGGAGCCAGGCGCAGAGTTGGCAGTTGCCAGAAATGGTAGCTGCTGCTGATTGGCTCCGGACATATAACACTATCAGCCAGCAAGCCCAGGCAAATTGGGATAGATTTGTGGCAATGCAACAGCAATTAGATGATATGGTAGCAGACTGGTATGGCTTTGATGCTGCTATGCGAGCCGCTATTGCCGAAGGCTTACCCTGGGCCAGGCGACGTAGAAACAATCCATAACATCTACAGTTCGTTGGCTTGCCTAAACATCTCAACATAATCCCTTATCCCGGCCTCCAATGAATATTGCGGCTCGTACTTCAATTGCTGGCGTGCGGCGTTGAGATCAAGCGTGCCGCGTGCCTGCATGTCGTTTTGCTCCAACTCGCTCAGGCCTGGCCCGATCTCGATATCGGCACCAGGAATGATCCGGCACACCGCCTCGGCCACTTCGGCTGCGCTGTGCATGGAGCCAGAACCGATATTGAAGATGCGCTGGTCGAGCGCGGGTGCTGGCACATCCAGCGCTTTTATTACAGCCTGGGTGATATCTTTGACGTGTGTGTAATCGCGGCACATGTCCCCACCGGTCGAGAAGCGCGTGGGCAGGCCGCGCACGCTGTTTTCGACCATTGGCTTGATATACATGGGGTAGCGCATGCCGTGCCCGTAGATGGCCGAGTTGCGCAGGGCAATGAAATCGACGCCGTTGGTGCTGTAGTAGGTGATGCCCACGATCTCGGCGGCGGCCTTCGATGCCCCATATGGCCCCAGGGGGTTACCTGTCGAAGGAATATGAATGGGGTGCCGCTCGTCAATGGGCTCGTATTGACGAGGCGCGTAGACGGCAATGCTGCTGCTCTGCACGACGCGCTGCACGCCGCAGAGGCGCGCAGCCTCCAGTACATTGATGGTGCCGTTGACGTTGACCTGGAAGGTAATGGCCGGGTCCTCAAGTGAGTAGGGTGGGTCATAGAGCGCGGCCGCGTGGAAGATGCGCTCGACTTTGTATTGTTGTACCGCTCTCAGCAACCCTGCCAGGTCCAGCACCTGGCCGCGCACAAATACGATTTGCTTTTCAAAAGGAGCGGTGAGCGCGGCCAGTGCCGGAGTTGGTCCCACGGCATCGAAGTTGATCACGCGGTCGCCACGCCCGGCCAGTGCTCGTGTGACGTATGCTCCCAGGAAGCCGGAACCGCCGGTAATCATGATTGTGGCCATTGCTCGCTCCCTCTAGACGCTCAGGTAGTAATAATGATGATTTTCGTCTCGCTCATCTCCTCGATGGCGTAGCGCGGCCCTTCGCGTCCCATGCCGCTGGCCTTCACGCCGCCATAGGGCATGTGGTCGGCTCGATAGCTCGATACTTCATTGATATGCACACCGCCGAAGTCGAGCCGCTCCGCCGCGTGCAACGCTTTTTGCAGGTTATTGGTGAAGATACCTGCCTGCAAGCCATAAGGTGTGCTGTTGGCGAGATCAATGGCTTCATCGAGTGTGTCGTATGAGGCGATAGCCACTGCCGGGCCGAAGAGTTCGCCCTGGCAGACCTGCATTGACGGGGTCACACCGAGTAGGACGGCAGGGGTGATGCAGCCATCAGGGAGCAGTTCGCCCCCGACTAGTAGCTGGGCGCCCTGCTCCTGGGCGTCGCGCAGCATCGCCATGACGCGCTGTGTTGCCTGCTCGCTGACGAGTGTTGAGCTATCCGTGGCGGGATCGCGTGGGTCGCCCGTATGCAGTTTCCCCACTTGCTGCGCCAGGCGCCAGGCAAACTCCTGGCAGATAGAGCGCTGGGCATAGATGCGCTGCACAGCGATACAGGCCTGCCCCACTGCGTAGTAGCCGCCAGCAATGGTGCGAGCTACTGCGCGGGCCAGGTCAGCGTCGGCTTCGATGATCAATGGTGAATTGTTGCCTAGTTCAAGCGTCACACGCTTATATCCGGCCACCGCACGAATGTGTTTGCCCACGGCTGAACTGCCCGTAAAGGTGATCATAGCGACGCTCTCATCGCGGACAAGTTGTTCGCCGATGTCATCACTGCCAGGGAGAACGCTCAAGGCACCTCGCGGGATGCCCGCCTCGGCAAAGATCGCGGCCAGCTCAAGGGCAGTTACGGGAGTTTCCGGTGCTGGTTTGAGCACGATAGCGTTACCAGCAGCCAGGGCCGGTGCGATCTTATGGCAGTCCAGCAGCAAAGGGAAGTTGAAGCCGGTGATGCCAGCGATGATGCCCAGTGGACGATGCACTGTATAGGCAATGCGGCCTTCGCCTCCTGGTACAGCGTCCATCGGTACTACCTCTCCGGCGATGCGTGTTGCCTCCACTGCCGCCAGGTTCAGCGCGGCAATGGCGCGAGCAACTTCAAGACGGGCGTCCTTGACCGGCTTCCCCACTTCATGGACAATCAAGGAGGCAAAATGCTCCGCGTGAGCAGTGAGCAGATCGGCAGCCTGGTGCAACAGCGTGGCACGCCGATGGAGTGGCCAGCTTGCCATCGTATTCGCTCCCTCCCTGGCCTGCTCCAATGCTGCGTCCACGTCATGCTTGCTTGCCCATGCTACGCGCCCGACCAGGACGTTGCGGTCGTAGGGGAAACGAATCTCTACATGCTCCTCGCTCTCCACCCAGTCACCGCCGATGAAAAGGCGGTAGTCTTTTCCCGGTTGGAATGTGCTCTCAAATAAAGACGTTGCCTGTTTCATAGAGACCACCTGAAAAAACTCGTTTGACAATACTCCTTAAAACCGATTCTACGATACACGCCCAGCCCCAGTTCTGAAGGGGACAGGGCAGCTGCACGGTATCCAAGCGAACGAGCATAGCGCAGTGGCGCCAGCGTCATCAACGCGCCTATGCCCTGTCGCCTGACTTGCGGAATGGTGGCGATACCATAAATGCCTGCTATGCCTGCATACAGGAGCAGAGAAGCGGTGGCGACAGGTTCTTTGTGAAGCCAGCCGATGTAGTGATGCCAGGGTAGATGTGCACCGGGGCCCATGTTGATGTAAGCTTCATAGTAAATCCTGGCGTCCTCGACGGAACTCTCGAAGCCCCTATCGGAGACGTGCCGCCATAACCTCAGTGTCTCCATATCGCTGACTTCCTCGACGATGAGACCAGAATGCGCCGGTAGGTCCTCGTTCATTTTCCGCAAGTCGAGCACCATCGCTGTGCTCGTGCCAGCGGGAGTCAGGCCATGCGCTTCCAGGTACATCCCTAAATTGCCAGGTTGTGTAGTTTGACTAACAGGCCAGTGCATGGGCACCTGGCGAGTTTTGAAGTGGTTCAGCAGTTGTGCGATTTTTGCATTGATGTTATCCATGGCGAAGCGGGTACGCAGAACGCCATTGAACAGGGAGTTGGGCAGTCCGGTGATAAACCAGGTGATCTCCTGGTCTTCGTGCATCTCTGCTCCCGGCAGGTAGCGGCCAAAGACGGCCATCTCCTCTGCCATGTTGGCTTCAACGGCTGCCGCCAGCGCTGGCGAGGTTATGTCCTCTAAAATGTCGCTCATCAACTCACTCCTAGAAGATTCGCTGCCGCCAGCGCCATGACCTTGATGGAGGTCAACAGGTCGTCGATAGCGAGCGACTCGTCAACGACGTGCGTTTGCGTGATCTCGCCTGGACCATAAACGATGCATTGTTCGATGCCGGCATTATGCACGACAAAACGCTGGTCGTCGGTGCCGGGACTGCACACGTAGCCCGGTGTGCGCCCCCGCACTTCCTGTATGGCAGCAGCGAAGGCATGTACGAGTGGAGTGTCACTGCTGACCCACGTGGGCTCCGTGGCGTAGCGCTCTGTATAGCTATAGCGCAGGCCGGGCTGCATACTGGCGCGCTTTTCCAGCAGATCGCGTATCTCGTTACGAGCGTCTTCCAGTTGTTCTCCCATAACCAGCCGCCGGTCAAAGGTGACGCTACAGCGATCAGGTACGCTATTGATGTTGGTGCCTCCTGCGATGGTGCCGAATGAGAGGCTGGCTGCGCTGGCGCTCTCCGGTACGACTGGCACGCTGTTCCTGCGCTGCAGGAAGCGCGGTTTGAGTTCGTAGAGCGCTTCTGCGATGAAATCTGCCATGTGTTCAATGGCGTTCACACCACGTTCTGGCGTACTGCCATGCGACTGCTGCCCGATGGTGGTGATCTCGCCCCAGATGGCGCCCCGGTGCCCCAGGCAGATGTTGTCGACGTTCAACGGCTCAGTGATGACAACGTAATCCGTACGGCCGGATGCGATGTAGCCGCGCTCGACCAGGAAGCCCATGCCGGCGTTGCGATTGCCTGTGCTCTCCTCGTCTACGACGCCGCTCTGTTCAATGGTACCCTGCAACCGTAGACCTGCTCGCCGGATTGCTTCAATGGCATAGATTTGTGCCGCAATGCCGCCCTTCATGTCGGATGCTCCGCGCCCGTAGATGCGCCCATTGCTGATGACGCCGCCGAAGGGATCAAAGGACCAGCCTGCGCCGACGGGCACAACGTCCATATGACCGTTGAAGTGCAGCACTGGTGCTGGCTGGAGGCCCAGCAGCCGTCCAAGGAGGTTGACGCGCGGCAGGCCTTCACCGTAGGGAGCGAGTTCTGCTATCTCTGCGGGGGATAGCTCGATGTGTTCCACAACATAGCCCAGCGCCTGCAAGCATTCACCAATGTAACGCGCGCACTCGGGATAAGCGTCCCCCGGCGGATTCACCGTGGGAATGCGAATCAGGCCTTGCAGAAATGCGATGGCCTCGTCCAGCACGGACCCGGCGGCCTGAAGAATGACGTCTCGTTGTTCCGGTATTATGCTCCCTGGCATGCTCTATGCCTATCTTTCTAGCACGGCTATAGCGCAAGAAATCGTTAAAATGGCGCAATAAAGTTTACAATGAATGTGGCAACGCAGAAAACCACAGTGCCGATCACGACCAGCATATCAGAGCGGTTGAAATGCATTTCACGGCGCTTGCTGCGCCTCCAGCCGCGACGCCCTGCCCCATAGCAGCGTGCCTCCATAGCTATCGTCAATGCTTCGGCTCGCCGGAAGCCGCTCAGGAACAGTGGGACCAGTAGCGGACCAACCTTCATAGCGCGTTTGATGAAGTTGCCCTTATCGAAGCGTACTCCGCGTGCCGTTTGAGCTTTGATGAGGCGCTCGATCTCAGCAATAAAAATAGGGACGAACTTAAAGGCAACGACAAAGACCATCACTATATTGTTTATTGGCAGTCCGATTCTCTCCAGCGGCGAGAGCAGAACCTCGGAACCATCGGTCAAATCTACCAGCGAGGTAGCGAACATGAGCATAGAGGCGAGGTAGTAAAGGAAAAATACGCGGATCATAATCAACGTGCTGCTCCTGATACCTTCCCACGATATGTTGAGCAGGCCCCACTGCCAGATGACCTTTGGATGAGGCGTTGGCGAGACGTAGAACAATATCTGCATGATGTAGATGAAAGCCAGCAGGACGAGAAACGGTTTGAAACCGCGCAAGGCATATCCCAGCGAGATGCGTGATTCCCTTTGCAGGACGATGCAGTAGAACAGGCACACGCCAAAGCCGATAAAAGTATTGACAAAGGAGATAAGGACAATTAAAAAAACGGCACAGAGCAGCTTGGCTCGTGGGTCCATACGCGTAAGCGCCGAGCCGTTGTTGACATACTGGCCTAAGGTGATGTCTCTCGAGAGTTCGATCATCTCATTACTCTTGCCTTCATTATTTCTGCCTCGAGTTCTTCCAGGCTAAGCATACCGGTATTGATTGTAGGCATCGTCTCGCGCAGAGCCAACGCAATTTGTGTTGCCTCTGGTAGGGTGATATCCAACGCTTTGAGTTCACTGGCGTGTCTTAGAATCTCGCCCGGCGTACCACTAAAAACTGTGCGGCCCTGGTCGAGTATGTAAATCGTGTCTGCCAGCCCTATTACATCTTCCAGGCCACTGGATATGTAGATGATAGTGAGCGCTTGTTGTTGCCTCAGCCTGACGATCAGTTCGAGCAATTCACGCCGCCCACGCGGGTCCAGTCCTGCTGCCGGCTCATCAAAAATGATCACCTTTGGCTGGAGTGCCAGCACTCCAGCAATGGCTACACGGCGTTTCTGCCCTCCGCTAAGCGCATAGGTGTAGCGCGAGCGGAAATCCTCGTAAGGCAGTCCCACCGCTTCAAGAGAATCTTGAACCAGGCGCCGTGACTCGGCCAATGGCACTTTTTGAAGTCGTGGACCGAAGGAAACGTCTTTGCCAACTGTATCCTCGAAGATTTGCGCCTCTGGCGATTGGAATACGGTGCCCACCATCGAACGGATGCGTTCAATATCGAAGGAAGAGACACCGACATCGCTTCCCGCGAAGAAAAATGTACCTGGAGCAGGCTTAATCAGACCGGCCAGTACATCGACAACCGTGGACTTGCCGGCCTTGGTTGGTCCCACCAGCGCCACAGTCTGTCCTTGCGTGACGGATAGTGAGAGGCCGCGCAGAGCTTCCACTGCAAAAGGCGTGCCGCGCAGATAGGTATGGCGTAGGTCTCTCAGTTCAAAGAGCGGCTTGCTCTCTGCTGGAGCTAGGGTAACTTCTCTCGAGGTGTCTATGAGAGACATCCCAGCGCTGCCGGGCGGAGATGCTTGCAAATGGCCTGCTCCGTTGAGTTGCTCTGTAGAGAGTACAACCTCTGGCAATTCCGTCCAGCCCTGCGCTCGCAGGCGCTGGCTCAACCTGGTGACCATAGGTACATCTAATCCAACTGCTCGTAGCTCATCGGCTCGCGCGAAGACTTCTGCAGGCGTGCCATCCATCAGTACTCGTCCAGCATCCATCACGATGACCCGCTTAAAAGAAGGGACCTCGTGCATAAAATGGGTAATATGGATCACGCTGATGCCGCGTTCCCGTGAGAGATGCTGGACGCTTTCCAGTAACTGGCGCGCAGTATGGCCTGAAATCATCGTGGTTGGCTCATCCAGCAGCAGGTAGCGAGGGCGCATTGCCAGCACTCCGGCAATAGCCACCCGCTGTTTCTGGCCCACGGATAGCTCATTCACGGCTATCTGTGCATAGGGTTCCAGGTCCAGGAGCGCCATTGCTTCCTGGACCCGTTCTTCGATTTCAAAACGTGGCAGGCCCAGGTTCTCTGGCCCGAAGGCGATATCATCGATGACGGTATTGGCGACCAACTGGTCATCCGGATTCTGGAAGACCAGCCCAACACGCTGGCGGATCGTCCACAGGGCTTCACCGCCAGCGTTGGTGCGCAGGCCATCGACCTCTATTGTACCGCTATCGGGCTGTAGAATGGCGGCGAGGAGCTTTGCCAGCGTGCTCTTGCCTGAGCCGTTCTGGCCGATGATGGCGACCGTCTCGCCAGCATCGATCTTCAGGCTTACTGCGCGTAGAGCTGGTGGAGCATCCTCTTCGCCATGAGCACTGTAGCTAAAGGTAACATCGTTAACTTCTAGCATAATCTAATAGGGAAGTTGATCGCGCGGCTTCGTATCGGGAGCGCGAACGAAACGTCCTCTGACGATGTAGACTGCACCAGCAATGATCGTCGTCAAGATGGCTGCGATGATTGCTTCAATGACGGCCTGTGGAATGATCGGAACGACCAGTGGCAGAGGAATATAACCACGCAAGACTGCGAAACCGAGTACAAAGATGGTATTGGTAGCTGAGCCGACGAAACCCGCGGCCGCTGCAGCCACGACCCGGTTGACGCGGTACAGAGCAGCGAAGGTAGCCCAGGCCGTCAGGCCAATCAAAATGCGCGGCACGATGGCCACCAGGGGATCTTTAAAGAGCGGCAGCGTGGCCCGAAAGAAGCTAAGCAGGCCAAAAACCAGGCCCGTAACCATGCCCACCAGGGGGCCTTCGAGCACCCCACCTAGAATGGTGGGAATGTGTTCGATGGTAGCGCTACCAGAGGAATTAGGAATGGGGATAAATCCGATGCCGGGAATGACGCCTAAGATAATGGTGATAGCTGCCAGGACGCCAGCGGTGACGATACGCCCGGTGGTGAGCGACCAGGTACCAGTGGTAGGGGTGTCGGATGTGGCTTTGCTCAAAGAAGACCTCCTTTGTGGAATTGAACGACTGAATCAAATGATGAACAGTTACAGGGACAGGATCGTAGGTCAACTACGAGGGATGATGGGCCATATATGTGCCGGGTTGACCTGACGGTTGATGCCAGTTGCTGAGGGCATCCCATGCTAATGCCCCTGTGGAGATCATTGTGGTTTGCAGCACCTCCTTGGGCTGAAGTTGGGGATGTTCGAATTATCCAAAGTATAAACCGCTCAACTGCCTGCTGTCAAGGAATGATGCTTGTCCGCTTGCTTTGCGACGTAATCAGTGTTGGAAATAGTGCAAATGACCCATTCCTCTTGATGGAGCTTTCGCGTATACTAGTGCAATGATACACAAGGCTTATTTGTGAGCAAGGATGTGAGCACGAGGTCCCGCGATGCCGAATGAAACGTATAAAGACATGAAACAGGCGCCTCCCGCGCCTGCGACTGGAAAGGCCACAAAGGGTAGATTTCAACGTACTCGCACGTTGGGGAGTATAATGGCACGCGTCGTGCTTTTGCTTCTTTTTTGTGGAGGGTTCTACCTGTCGGTATTTCCTGCCGGGCGAGCTGATTTGCGAACGATGCTGATATTACCGGCGCTGCTGGGCGCATCTGAGCCGGCCGCCTTGACGGCTGCTGACGAATCGGTACGCCACACGAGGATGATGTTTCCTGCGCCAGCAGGTATAGTCTACCTGGATATCTACGCGCCTACAACTCCCATACCCCTTGTTCCCGGTGTGCGGGGAGGCGTTGTCATGATTCCGGGGGTCGGCGACAATCGCACGGTGCCGCAGCTCATCAATCTCTCGATGTCCCTGGCACACGCCGGGCTGGTGGTGATGAATATGACCACAACCACGCTGATTGACGACAATATCTCGGCGCAGGACACCGATGGAGTCGTGCTGGCTTTTAAGACGCTGGCTCACTGGCCGGGTGTGAGCGCGCATCGTATTGGGCTGGTCGGCTTCAGTGGCGGCGGACCCCTCGTGTGCTTCGCCGCGGCCGACCCGCGCATCCGCGACCAGGTGGCATTCGTGGCCCTCTTCGGCAGCTACTATAATGCGACCAGCCTGCTGCGGGCATTTGGCCAGCATGCGTTTGTGGTGAATGGACGCCTGCAGCCCTGGCGACCGGACCCCTTCCCAAAGCAGGTACTCGCCGATACTATAGCCGGGACACTTCCGCCGTTGGAGAGCACGCCCCTGCGAAATGCGTTTGCTCCCGGAGGGAAGCCATTGACTGCTGCCAACCTGGCCAGTCTTTCGCCACCTGCTGTCGCAGCCTATCACTTGCTGGCAGGTGATGAGCCGGGCCGGGTGAATGCCAACATTGCCGCGCTCTCGTCGCAGATGCGCGCGTTACTCGACGAACTCTCGATCAATCGCGTGATCGACAAGATGCGAGCGCCGGTCTACCTGCTTCACGACCGCAGTGACCCTTCCATCCCTTTCACCGAATCGCGAGAATGCGCGGCGGCGCTTGCACGCATTCATCATCCTTATGACCTGGCAGAGTTCGGCATTTTCGAACATGTCCAGGTGCGATCAGGTCTCGCTATAGGACAATTGCTCAGCGATGGCCCGCATCTCTTTCATGTCCTCAGCAATGTGCTGTACGTCGGCTCTTAAGGGAAACAGGAGATTATCATGGTTGCGCTCTCACTGTTCTGGGTTGTATCGGGCATCCTGATTGGCGCCCTGGCAAATGCTGCAAGGCTGCGGCCTTCATCGTGGAGCCATCACGGGCGGCTGGTTATGCCTGGTGTGGGCGCTCTAGCCGCGTTGCTGGGAGGCTGGCTTGGTGTGCTACTGCTGGAGAGGAACGTCGCTAATGCAATGGCGCTCTGGGTGGCTGTACTTGGTATTACGCTGCCGTGGCTGGTAGCACGGGCACACGAATGGATCACTGCCAGGACTTAACGCGCCAGGATCTGCCTGGCGCCTTCCGGTCCCCCAATGATCGCGCACTCTGCCATATTCAGAAATAGGCCCGTCTCGACAACCCCGACAATGCGCCGGATGCGAGATTCCAGATCTGTTGGGTCTGTAATACCGCCTGCGAAGGAGCAGTCAAGGATTACATTGCCATTGTCGGTGAGAAAGACCTGGTTTGAGCGCGTGCGTAACTGTACCGAAGCTCCCAGCGCATGTAAACGCCTGCTGACCGGCGTCACTGCAAAGGGGATGGTCTCGACGGGTAAGACGGCGCTGCTACCCAGTTGAGTGACCAGCTTGGTGACATCGGCGATAACGATGAAGCGGCGCGAAGCTGAGGCGACGATTTTCTCACGCAGCAGTGCGCCACCACCCCCTTTGATCAAATTTAAGTGGTTATCGACCTCATCTGCGCCGTCGATGGCAAGATCAAGTTCTGGGTATGTGTCGAGGTCAGTCAGTGGTATACCCAGGCTGCGGGCAAGCTGCTCAGTGGCTTCCGAGGTGGGAACTGCTCCGACTATTTTCAGACCAGCTTGCAGGCGCCGTGCCAGCGCCTGGATCATATAGGAGGCGGTCGAGCCTGTGCCAAGGCCAATCACCATTCCTGCTTCGATGAACTCAACCGCTGCCTCACCGGCAATGCGTTTCCACTGATCTTGTGTGGTCTCGTGCTGCATGGCGTTGTTGCTCCCAAATGCCCTGATATGGCACAAGTGTATCATATCAAACGGCTGTGAGGATAGGTCCAATGGTTATTATCTGCTGTTTGCTTGTCATCACCCCCTTGTCATGGTACACTTTCGGCGGATACGACATGTAAGAACGTCGAAGGTAAATTGGGCGTATGATGAGCGCTTCTGACGCAATAGGTGCAATGGCCTGGGTAGAGACGGCCTACTTGCTGACAGACATATACTGGCGAGTCTGTTTTGCCAGCGACGCGGCTGGACTGCCCTTTGGTAAGTCGCCGGGCGAGCTTGAAGGGCGCACACTGGAGGAGCTTTTAGGGGTTGAAGTGTTTGATGAACTGCGCGCCTGTCTCAATGTCTCTGTAACTATGAACGGCGCGGAATACGTCGTGGTGTTGCGGCAAATGCAGGCGCAGGGACTTATGATGCGCGTGGTGGAAATGCGAGAGGCGGAGGCGAGCCTGGCGCATGTTATCTCGCAGATCATCCACGAACTTAAAAATCCGCTTTCGGCGATGCAGGCGCTTGTGCAAAGCCTGGAAGAAGACCTCAAGACTGACAGCAATGCGCGGCAGTACACCAGCCGCCTGGTCAATGAGATAGAACGGTTGAGCCGCCTGCTGTCGTCCATGGCACGCTTCTCGCGCCTGAAGTATCGCCCAACGCAATTATTTTCACTGCTGACCCTGGTGCGGCACATTCAGGACCTCTTTGAGCAAGACTTCCTGCGCCGCGACGTCACCATGCAAGTCATATGCACCCAGGCCGATGTGCAGTTTCGCGGTGACCCTGATCAGATGGCCCAGCTCTTCGTTAATCTCATTACCAATGCTATCGATGCTATGCCCAACGGTGGTGTTATAACCGTCAATCTCATCACCATGCAGGACGGAACGGTGGGTTTAAAGGTGACGGATACGGGCGTAGGTATGAGCAAAGAGGAGGTTGCGCGGATTATGAGCTCGCTCTACAGCTCTAAGGCTGGAGGAATGGGATTAGGACTCTCGATTGTGCGCAGCATCGTCCGGAATCACGGGGGCATGATGGCTATTTCCAGTAATGAGGGGCTCGGCTCTGAAATAATGATTACCTTTCCGGTTTTTGTCTCTTGAAAAAGATACTCTTCCATGAAAAAATGAGGGAATCAGGGCATCCCAAATGGGGCGCAATGCATTGACCCCACGAATTAGGCGGTGGCAACTATGTCTGATCAATGGCGTATTCTCGTAGTTGAGGACGAAGAAAACCTCAATTGGAGCATTGTTAACTCGCTGCGCAAGGATGGTTACTTCGTCCGTGGGGTGATGAACGGGGCAGAGGCCATACGCATACTCTGGTCCGAAGAGTATGACGTGGTTATTAGCGATTTGAAAATGCCCGGCGCCGATGGCTTTGAGTTGCTCCAATGGATACGTGCCCATCGCCAGAAGACCCGCTTGATTATGGTAACTGCTTTTGGCTCTGCTTCCACCCGGAACCAGGCGCTGGAGGGAGGGGTGGTGAGCTATCTGGAGAAGCCGTTTGATCTTCATACGCTGAAAGAGGAGCTACGCCGCCTGCTCCAACAAACAGGATTTTCTGCTAACCTGGACTCTTTCGATTTGCTGGATGTGATCCAAATCATCACTATGAGCCGCAAGAGTATTGCTTTGCTGGTAAATACTGGGCTGGAGGAACGTGGAGTGTTGCGTTTTCAAGGAGGCGAGTTGATCTGGGCGGAGTACGGCTCGCTGCTCGGTGAAGAGGCTTTTTTTGCGCTCGCGGCTCATAAAAATGGAGTGGTGATTCATCAACCCTGGGACGAGCAGATTACACCCAATGTCACACAGCCGCTATCACGCCTCATTTTTCAGGCGCTGCAGTATCGTACGAAGTATGCGGGTAACCAGGAGCATTCCGGTGAGCATGAAGCAGTCAGGCATGCCCTTCTTGCGCATGATGAGGAGGATGATACACCCTTTGCAATCCTGGACGAGTCGACACGTGAAGCCGCTAGCTCCGAGCAAACTGATACAAAGGAATGGTGGCAGCAAACGGGCAGCCTGGTAAGTCCAGATAATGGTCGTACTGGTAAAGAGTCGAGTGTCACCAGTACCAGTGGTACGAACATTGTTCCTTCGACTGTGCGTAAAACACCTGCAAGCCAGCGTTCGGACTTGCCTTCATGGTTAACGGATCAACCGACGCATGGTGTGCCCGCGGTACGCCGTCCATCACCCACAAATCCGGCATCTTCGCGGATACCCGTCACGCCGGCGCTCGAATCATCGCCAGCGGAATGGCAGCCGTCGGCGCAGGTCTCATCAACAGTAAAGGCAGTGGAGCAGGCGGCAGGCAGACAAGCGACCGAGCCACAAAAAAAGCCACCCGAGAACAGAGAGGCACCGCGTCCCAGCGCAGCGGAATGGCAGCCGCCAGAGCCTGCAAAACAGCAATGGTCACAGAGTGGTTCACTTAAAAGTCTGAGCCAGGCTATGAAAATTGAAGATGCTGCTCCGCTCTCTAAAGAACCCCAGCAAACTGCTAAACCGTCCGCTATGGAGCAAGTTGACACTGGCATTAGCCCGCGGCGAACCTCCAGGCGAAACTATGCCACACTTGTCTCTGCTCTGCAAACGCTGGGATATTCAATTCCAGGCTTCATAGCTACTACGGTTCTTACCCTGGATGGGCACCCTATTGCACAGGTGACTGTGGACGACCTGGACATTTCATCGCTTTATGGATACTTTAGCAGCATCCTGCAAGGAATATTGCACTCGCTTGACCAGCTTAGTGGAGGCGACTACGAGGAGACGATCATTACCAGCGCAGATCGTCATATTTTCCTGCGTCTTCTCGATAGCAATAAAGGCATATTCCATGTGCTTATCGCTGCCAGTGGATCTGATCCCGCAGCAGCTCTGAAAGTGATGGCAAATGTTGAGGCAGCTATTGACGCTGCGCTGTAATAGTCTAGAGAAACAAGGTTATGAGCCCAAAAACGCCGCCGACCGAAGAGGAAAGAAGAAACAATCGCTTCTCATTCATCGTGGGCTCATTCATCGTGGGCATGGTGATAGCACTGGTGGTCATCATCATCTTCGTGCTTTTGTTTAAGTGAAGCAGTCGCCTTCAAGCGTCGGGTATCTCGAGTAGCTTTTTAAGCTCTGCCACATCTTTTGCCGAAGGTGGTGCAGCCTGCTTGCTTTGTTCTGTTTCTGTTGGCTGTGCCGTGCGCTTCTTAGCTGGCTCGCTCTCCTGTGGCTGCGGGTGCAGGAGTGGCGAGGGTTGAGGCTTCGCTTCGTGCAATAAGGGACGTTCTGGCCGGGAACGATTTTTAGCTTTTAATTCCTGCAGTTGGCGTTCAACTATCTGTTCCGCGGAGAGCTGGTCAAGTTGTACATAGGGGTCTCTCTGGTGCAAATCGGCCAGGGCGCGTGCGCGCGCCTCGGCCTCCAGTACGGCATCTTGAGCACGCGCCGTTCGCTCTTTATCTTTTGGATTGCTCGTCTTACTGAGGGTGTCGAAGACGCGCTGTTGAAGCAGCGCATTGCGCTTGCGTGCAACAAGGAGATCAATGGTGGTTTCTACTTCGGATAGCTTCGCCTCGAGCTGGCGCAGCGCGCGGCGCATAGTCACTACCAGCTCTTCCTGCTCCTTCTGCTGGTGCTGGTAACGCTGGGTCAGTTTGATGATATCGTTGTAGCGCATCAGTGCCGTCCGCGCGGCCTCGTCATTGTTCTGTTGGATTGCCTGTTCTGCCTTGCGCATCCATACCTCTGCCTCTGCTGTTTTCTCTTTGCTGCGGCTTTGCAGTTTATGGCTTTCGGCAATCGCTGTAGCAACCTGCGTCTTGACCTGCACAAGCTGGTTGCGCATATCAAGTTGTAATTGCTTCAGGACTTTCTCTGGGTCGTCTGCCTTCTCAACCATCGTATTGAGGTTGGCACGCACCAGGGTAAGCACACGTTCCAACAGATTCATTGTACGATCCCCCAAATCATTATAAATATTGCAGGTAGGCGCATAGTCTGATCATGGTCTATAGCCGGTATGCAAGATATGGTGCGATCGGGCATGGCACCCAGTCGGGACATGGCACCCCTTGCGGGTGCCACTACCATGTGACACGAATGCATCAGTCTGCCAAGGCGTCTCATGGGAGTAGGCATCCTGCCTGGGGGGCAGGTATCCCGATTTATCGAGGGATCAGGGCTTGCCCCGACCATGAGATGCCTATGACCTGTGCCGTATCACCCAGGCGATGGCTTACTTTTCGCCCGGCGCGGCTTCAACGGTGGGACCGGCGCCGTTGGCTTTCGTAGCATCCGTATTGTTCTGATCATCCCGAGTCGCCAGCGCCGGGACACGGCTCATCAGGTCGCCGATGCGGGTGCCACTGAGCAATTCAAAGAGCGCGGGAATCTGCGCAGCCATGTTCACGATATCACCCGTGAGACGGCTGGCGCCAAGTCCATTGTTAGCGCCATTGCCTCCCGTGGAGACGATGGTCACTTTGTCCACCTTGCTCAGCGGCTCAGCGATGGCACGCACCATTTCCGGCATGTTGGTGAGCAGCTTATCCAGTACAGCCGCCTGGTTGTACTCGTGGTACGCAGCCGCTTTGACCTTCATAGCATCCGCCTCGGCCTCACCCTTGGCGCGGATGACCTCGGCTTCCGCCAGGCCCTTGGCCCTCACCACCTCAGCCTCGGCGAGACCTTTGGCGCGAGCAGCCTCGGCATCACCTATACCGCGTGCTTTGGCAGCATCTGCCTGGCCTTGAGCCTCGAAGATCAGGCGCTGGCGCTCGGCTTCGGCAACTGTTTCGACGCGTCGTCGTTCGGCCTCGGCAGCCTTCTGGATGGTCGCCTGCAGTTCCAGTTCGCGGCGCTGGATCTCGGCCTGCTGCACCTTGATCTGCGCGTTCTTCTCCACCTCGGTGACTCTGATGGCCTCGGTGACGACCTGCTGCTGCATCATGTTGGCCTGAA
>WNGP01000133.1_pt1 | contig 67981 bp, 69 predicted proteins | sample 5407671 | NCBI WGS metagenome assembly WNGP01 (sample SAMN13153381, study PRJNA577476) | soil metagenome | isolation source: 40 cm soil or saprolite under Garry oak tree replicate 2 | place: USA:California | collected 2016-06-15 | reverse complement strand
ACACGCACGGCATGACCGCCGTGCAGGCCGCCGAGGCGGCACTGGCCGCGGCCATCCGGCTGCTGCGGGACGTGGGCATCCCGGAGAAGTTCACCGATGTGACCCAGGACAGCTACTCCAAGAACCGCCTCGGCAAGGGGCCGACGAAATTCTACGAGAACGCCAAGACGATCACCGGTGATGCGGCCGACGTCGACCGGATCACCAATCACGTGCTCGGCGACGCCTGTACGCCCGGCAACGCCAAGGAATGCACCTTCGAGACGGTCCGTCCGGTCGTCGACCACTGCATGAATGGCGACCTAGACGACCTGCTCAGCTGACCCGCCAGCGGCGGCCTATCGCCTCGGCTCGGACGAACCGGAGGACACGTGCCCCAGTCGGTCGACGATCGCAGCCCCTTTTCGTCGATCGACGACGTCGTCAGCCGGTTCGCCGAGGCCGGGTACATCACTGACCGGCGGCTGGCCACCACGATCTACCTGGTGTCGCGGCTGAACAAGCCGGTAGTGCTGGAAGGCCCGGCCGGGGTCGGCAAGACCGAGCTGGCCAAGACGCTGGCCACGGTGACCGGCCGCCGGCTGCTCCGGCTGCAGTGCTACGAGGGGCAGGATGAGACCCGGGCTCTTTATGAATGGGATTACGGCAAGCAGCTGCTGTACACCCAGATGCTGCGCGAGAAGATCAACGACATCATCGCTGATGCCCCGGATATCCCCGCGGCGGTCGCGCGGATCGAGGGCCATGGCGGGGTGTTCTTCTCTGACCATTTCCTGGTCGCCCGCCCGCTCCTGGACGCGATCCGCGGCGAGCAGCCTGCCGTGCTGCTGATCGACGAGGTGGACCGGGCCGACGAGGCCCTGGAGGCGGTGTTCCTGGAATGCCTCGGCGAGTATCAGGTCTCCGTGCCCGAGATCGGCACCTATACGGCGAAGACGCCGCCGTACGTGGTGCTCACCTCGAACAACACGAGGGACCTCTCGGCCGCGCTCAAGCGCCGCTGCCTGCACCTGTTCCTCGATTACCCGGACGCGGAACGGGAACTCGAGATCGTGCGGTCCAAGCAGACCGGGCTGCCCGAGGCCGCTGCCCGGCAGCTTGTTCAGGTGGTGCGCGGACTGCGGGAGCTGCCGCTGCGCAAGAGCCCGAGCATCTCCGAGACGATCGACTGGGCCCGCACGCTGACCGTGCTCGGCGTCGACGAGCTCGACGCGGGCGTGCTCGCCGACACCGTCAACGTCGTGCTGAAGTACGAGCGGGACATGCAGCGCGCCGTGGAGGTGCTGCCGCGCCTGGTCGACCCGAACCGCGAGATGCCCGGTGCGGGCCATTCCCATGGGCATGGCGAGGGGCACGGGCACGAGCATGGTCATGGCGGGGATCAGGGGCACGATCACAGGAACGCCGACGACAACGGGCACGGCGAGGGGCAAAGCCGTGCTGGCGGGCACGGCCAGGACGGCCGGGCCGACGGCAGGGACGTCCGAGCGGCCATGGACCGGCCGGGCCGGCACGATGAAGGATATTACGGCGCTCCGGGTCCCGGCCCGACCCGCCGCGCCGAGCCCGGCCAGGGCCAGGGCAGCCGGTCGTTCGCGGCGCTCATCCGCCGACGGCCCGGCTGAGGGAGCCGGGTGTGGAAGGCAGCCTGCACCGATTCGTACGCCTGCTGAGGCTGTTCGGCGTACGCGTGTCGGTCGCCGAGGCTGCCGACGCCATGCTGGCCGTCGCGCAGCCTGGCGTGCTCGCTGACCGGCAGACGCTGCGGGCGGCGCTGCGCGTGACACTGATCAAGGACCGGCGCGACGACGAGCTGTTCGATGAGCTGTTCACCGCGTTCTTCTCGCTGCGCCCGGTAGCCGGCCCGGCCGGCGAGCACGGTCACAGCCATGCTCACGACGACCTTGCCGACACGGGCGAGCTGGAGTCGGTCACAGTTTCCGAAGGGGCATCGGAGCTCCCGCAGCAGGGGCACAGCCATGGCAAGCCCGCGGACATAAGGGATTACTTCCGCCAGGAGGATCTCGCCCAGCAGTACAACCTGCACCAGGAAGCGAACAAGATCGACCTGGCGTCGGTGACGGACGAGATCGTGCTGTCCAAGGAGGGCGCCGGCAGCGCGAGGGACGCGGGGGCGTCCGTGCAGCTGGAAACGGACCGGCTGCACAACCCCGGCATGCCGGGTCAGCTCGCTCCGGCTACCGGGCACCGGCTCGACACCGAACTGACGGTGGCGCAGCAGGAGGTGCTTCTCGGCTGGCTAGAGACAGCCGACGAGGATCTGGACGCCCGCGCCCTGGCGATGCTGCGACGACAGCTGGCAGGCATCATCGCGGACCTGCCCGAGCTGCTGCGACGCTACCTGGACAAGGCCGGCGGCGCTGTGGTGGAGGCCAGAGTCGCACAAGGCGGGCGGACCGAGACCGTCGACGAGCAGGAGCGAGCCGAACTGGAGGAGGCGCTGCGCCGGCTGGTCCGCCAGCTCCGGGGCGCACCGACCAGCAGGCAGCGCAACACACCGCGCGGCCGCGTCAACCCTGGCCGGACGATGCGCAAGAACATGCGTTATGAAGGCATCCCGTTCCAGCCGATCACCACCAGCCGCAGCGCTGACAAACCCCGGCTGCTGCTGCTGACCGATGTTTCCCTGTCGGTGCGCGCGACCGCGCGGTTCACGCTGCACCTGGTCTACGGCATGCAGTCGCTGTTCACGCAGACCCGCTCGTTCGCTTTCGTCGACGGGCCGGTCGAGATCACCGAGCTGTTTGCCGAGCACCCGCTGGAACGGGCGCTCGGGCTGGTGTTCGACGGGCTGCCCGCTGGCGGGCTGCTTGACGTCGACGCCAGCTCCGACTACGGCGCGACGTTCACCCAGTTGCTGTCGGAGCACTCAGCAGCGCTCGATCGCCGCACGACGCTGATCGTGCTCGGGGACGGGCGGGGCAACGGCAACGACGCCCGGCTGGACACCTTCCAGGAGATCACCCGCAGGGTTCGCGAGACGATCTGGCTGACCCCGGAATCCCGGTACTCCTGGGGGCTCGGGGCGTGCGACCTGCCACGCTACGCGGAGTTCTGCGACCGAGTTCAGGTGGTCGCCGATCTCACCGGGCTGCAGCGCGCAGCCCAGCAGATATCGGCGGAGGCGACCGGACGATGAGCGAGGCGAACCTAATCCTGTCGCTTCCGCAGAGCATCGACCCGCTCGCGCCGTGCCCGCACGGCCGCTACGACGACTATCTCGTCAGCGTCCTGCGCGCCGAGCCGCCTTGCGGCCGCGCCGCGGACCGCGGTCCCGTGGTCCGTACCGACCACTTCTGCCTGACCGAGCGCGGCCACCGGATCGAGGTGAGCCACTGGCTGCGCCCCGACCAGCTCGACAACGACGTGGCCGGGCTGCTGGCCGAGGAGCTGTTCGCGCCGGGCTGGCTGTCCGGAGTGGAAATCTTCGAGCGCGTGTTCACTGGCGTCGTGCGGTCCTGCATTGATGACCCGCTGCTGGCCTGGTGCACCTTCTATGGCAATACCCTGGCCCGATTCCGCCAGTGCTGGCGGACGCCGGCCGCGGCGAACGGCCACGAGCACACAACGATCAGCGAGTTGGCCCCGGTGTATGCGCACGCACTGCAGCTCATCCCGGCGGGCCAGGTGCTCGACCTGGGCTCCTGCTTCGGCTTCCTCCCGCTGCTGCTGGCCGAGCGGCCGGCACATGCGGTGACCGCCTCCGACCTGTCCGGCGGCTCAATGCGCCTGCTGACGGCCGTGGCCGCCGCGCGCGGGCTGCAAGTGAGCACCCTGGTGTGCGATGCTGCGCGGATTCCCGTGCCCGATGGCTGGGCCGACACGGTCAGCGTCATCCACCTTCTGGAGCACGTGAGCCCCGATCATGGCCGCGCCGTGATCCGCGAGGCGCTCCGTGTCGCCCGCCATCAGGTAGTGGTCGCCGTGCCGGTCGAGGACGAACCCACCGCCGCCTACGGCCATATCCGCACCTTTGATCTGCGCCAGCTCGGTGAGCTGGGCGAGCGTGCCGGCCATCTCTATTCGGTGCACGAGCTTCACGGAGGCTGGCTGGTGCTCACCGTCGGCTAGGCAGAACGGCCATGTGCTCAGCTAGACGTCAGGTCCACGCCGGTTTTGGTGGCCTTGTAGACCGCCTCGGCGCGACTGGTCGCGTCGAGCTTGCGCATGATGTTGCGGACATGAAATTTCACTGTGGTCTCCGACAGATACAGGCGCGCGCCGATGCCCCGGTTGCTCAGGCCACGTGCGACCAGCCGTAGCACGCTCAGCTCGCGGCCGGTTAGCGGTGATCGTGCCTGCGGGGCGTGGATCGACCGCATCATGGCGGCGGCCGAGCGGGGGTCGAACGCGCTCCCGCTCCGGGCGACCAAGCGGATTGCGCGCACGAGTTCCACGGTGTCGACGTCCTTGACCACGTAGCCGCATGCCCCGTGCTGAATGGCGCTCACCACCAGCGCGTCGTCCGCGAACGTGGAGAGCACGAGTACCCTGAGCCCGGGATGCCGCTTGGTCAGCTGAGCGCACAGGCCCAGCCCGTCGTGGTCCGATGCGGGGGACAGCTTCATGTCGAGCAGCACGATCGATGGGCGGGTCCGCTCGACGACGGCCAGCGCCTCGCCGGCCGAGCTGGCCTCGCCTACGACCTGCAGGTCGTGCTCGCGTTCCAGCAGCGAGCGCAGGCCCTGCCGGAGGATCGCGTGATCGTCCACGAGCACGATCGTGACCGGGACCTCGCCGCCAGGCTCCGCCCGAGCCGGCTGTGCCTCATGCATCGCCACCGCTGCCCTCCGCCGGCAGTGCGCTATCGGCCTCCCCGTGCCCGAAGGGCAGCGGGATGTCCAGGCGCAGAAAGACACCGCCTGACCGGGACCGGCGGATGGATAGCACGCCGCGCAGTTCCTCCGCCAGGGCCAGCATGTCCGCCAGCCCGCGGTGCTGTCCGGACAGGTCAGAGGCGCATGACAGCCGCAGGGCGCGACGCAACTGGGCCGGATCGCCGGTCCCGTTGTCGGAGACGCTGAGAGCCACCACATCGGCCCGGTAACGCAGCCGGACCAGCGCGCGCGTGGCCTTGCCGTGCGCCGCCGCGTTGAACAGCGCTTCCCCGGTCCACCGCAGCATCGACTGCTCGACTTCGGGCGGCAGCGGGATTGGGTGCCCTTCTAGCATTACCTTCACGTGCAGGTTGGCGGGCGGGTGCACCGTGGACAGCCGCTGCAGCATGACGGGCAGCGGACCGGCCGGCTCGTCGGCAGCGCGGTGCAGTGCGTAGATCGCCGCCCGCAGCTGCTCGGCCGCGTGCCGCGCGAGGTCCTTGGCCGGTACCAGGCGCTCGGCGATCTTCCTGGCCGGGCCGCCCATGGTCTCCAGCTCGGCCCGGCACACCTCGATGGTCATGCCGATGGACAGCACGGACTGGGTCACGCTGTCGTGCAGTTCGCGCGCGATGCGGTGCCGCTCGTCGTCCAGCGCCTGTCGCTGCATTGCCGCGACGAGCTGCCGCTGCGCCTCGGCCAGCTCGGCGCTGCGGGCGGCCAGGTCCCTGGCGTGCCGTGTCGTCGCGTCGTAGAGCTGGTCGCTGCGGCCACGCAACTGGGTAGTGGCGTGGAACAGGAATGAGTCGTGCAGCGCCACGGCAGCCTGGTTGGCCAGCACTCTCAAGATGGCGCGATCGGTGGCGGCCACCTCCAGCCCGGCGCCCGGCCGCGCCGCGATCCCGCCGACCGGCTCGTCATCTAGGGTCATCGATACCCGGACCCAGTCCTGGCCGCTGTCCGGCGACTCGACCTCCCACGGACGGCCGCGCAGCACGGCCAGGTGCTCGCGTACGTCGGCCGGCAGCCTGCTCTCGTCGTCGATCAGCTCGCCGCCAGTCACCGCGAGGAACCGGGGGCGCGCGGCGGGCAGTACCCCGTCGGCCACGACGAACAGCAGCCAGTCGGCCTGCAGGTGCGCCGTCGCCGTCCGCACCACCCACTCGACCAGCGCGCGGGGACCGGCTGCGGTGCGCACCAGGGCGCGGGAGATGCCGTCCAGCGCCCGCACGGCGTGCTCGAGGCGCTCGGCGGAGCGAACGTACTCGGGGTAGTACGAGTGCTTGCCGGAGCGCAGGCCGGTCAGGATCTCCAGATCGCTGTCCGGACGATCATCGCGTCCTGATTCGGTCACCGGCGGCCCCGTCACAAGGCCGCCCGGAACAGCGCCTCGATGTCCCGCGCGTCCGCGTCGCGGGGATTGGTGGTCATGCAGGCGTCCTTCAAGGTGGTCCGGGCCATCTGCGGCAGCGTGGCCTCCGTGACACCGAGCGCGGCCAGTCCTTTCGGCGTGCCTACCTCGTCGGCCAGTTCGCGCACCCGTTCGGCGAGGAGCAGCGCAACTTCGCTGGCCGGCACGCCCTCGGTGCGGATGCCGCCGGCCGCGGCCAGTGGGACGAAGCGCTCCGGCCAGACCTGGGCGTTGAACCTGATGACGTGGGGCAGCAGCACGGCGTTCACCACGCCGTGCGGGGCGTCCAATTGGCCGCCGACCTGATGGCTCATCGCGTGCGTGGCACCCAGGATGGCATTGGTGAACGCCATGCCCGCCTCCAGCGACCCCAGGGCCATGGCCAGGCGCGGGATGGTCTCGTCCGGCCGCAGCTGGGCGCCCAGCAGATGACGGGTGATCAGCGCGACCGCGTGCAGCGCATGGCTGTCGGTCAGCAGATTGTGCGCACGGGACACGAACGCCTCGATCGCGTGCGTCAGCGCATCCAGTCCGGTGGAGGCGTTGAGCCAGTCCGGCATGGTGGTGAGGAGGCGCGGGTCGATCACGGAGATCTCCGGCACCAGCGTGCGGCTGATAATGGTGATTTTGATGCGGGCCACCGTGTCGGTGACGACAGCGAACTGCGACACATCGGCGCCCGTGCCCGAGGTGGACGGCACCATCACGGTCGGCGGGATAGGGCGGACGACCTTGTCCACCCCCTCGTAGCAGAGGATCCGGCCGCCGTTGCTCGACAGGATCGCCACACCCTTCGCCGCGTCGATACACGAGCCGCCGCCCAGTCCGATGATCACATCGCTGCCGCTCTCGGCGTACATCTGGAAGGCGGCTTCGATCTCGTGGTCCTTGGGATTCGGGGTAATGTCATGCCACAGTGCCGGGTGCAGCTCGCTCTGCCGCAGGTAGGCGACGGCCTCATCCACCCAGCCCGCCTCGATCAGCCCAGGGTCGGTGACAAGGAATGGCCGACGCGCACCGAGTCGCGCCGCACAGTGACCGAGTTCGGCCAGCGCACCTGGCCCGAAGACGATCTCCGGAGCATGAAATTTCGCGAGCCGGGCGGGAGTGTGGGCACGGAGATCCTCGCCCCGTCGCGGGCCGGCCAGCTTGGTGCTCTTTTCGCGGTTCCAGTCCGCACCGGGCCAGTCGCTCTCGACCATCGCGAGGTTCTCCAGTGGAATAGGCATGAGAACTCCTGGCCTGTTACGCGAGCTAAGACCCAGATTACGCCGCTGTCAAGAGTCTGTTGCACGGGCATTTCCGGCAAGGGCAGCGGAGGCCGACTGGATAGTCACGACGCCGTCCACCCGGACGCTCCGGCCTGTCCGATTGGGTAGCTGTCGTGACGCCCGACATGCTGGACCATGAGCACTATCAGATGTGCTCCGGCCTGCAGGCCGAGGCACGGCAAGGCTGGCCGCGACCGCGTGGCTGCCGCGGCAGTGGGAGATGAGCATTCATGACTGTGACCCTGGACCGGAGCGTCGAGGAGTTTATCGGCGCACCACGTCAGCTTTTCATCGACGGGCGTTGGGCCAATGCGGCGTCGGGCAAGACGTTCGAGACCCCTAACCCGGCGACAGGCGAGACCCTCGCCCGGATCGCCGAGGGGGACGCGGAGGACATCGACCGGGCCGTGCGGGCTGCGCGCAGAGCATTCGACGAGGGCCCGTGGAGCAGGATGACCCCGTCCGAGCGCGGCCGCATCATCTGGCGGATCGGCGATCTGATCCTTGAGCACCTCGACGAGCTCGCCCAGCTCGAGTCGCTGGACAACGGCAAGCCCTTCGCCGTGGCCCGCGCCGCCGACGTGACGCTGGCCGCGGACATGTTCCACTACATGGCCGGCTGGGCCACCAAGATCGAGGGCAACACGATCAGCCTTTCGGTGCCCTACATGCCGGGCGCCAACTTCCACTCCTACACCTTGCGCGAGCCGGTCGGCGTGGTCGGGCAGATCATCCCGTGGAACTTCCCGCTGCTGATGGCCGCGTGGAAGCTCGGCCCGGCGCTGGCCACTGGCAACTGTGTGGTGCTCAAGCCTGCCGAGCAGACCCCGTTGACCGCGCTGCGGCTGGCCGGGCTGATGGCCGAGGCAGGCCTGCCCGCCGGCGTGGTGAATGTGGTGCCCGGCTTCGGTGAGACCGCTGGGGCGGCCCTGGCCGCCCACAACGACGTCGACAAGGTAGCCTTTACCGGCTCGACCGAAGTAGGCAAGCTGATCGCCAAGGCGGCGACGGGGAACCTGAAGAAGGTGAGCCTGGAGCTCGGCGGGAAGAGCCCCAATGTTGTCTTCGACGACGCCGACCCGAGCGCGATCGAGGGCGCGGCCAACGCGATCTTCTTCAACCACGGGCAGTGCTGCTGCGCCGGCTCGCGCCTGTACGTCCAGCAAGGCAGCTTCGACGAGGTGATCGACGGCGTGGCAGAGATCGCGAAGTCCATCAAGCTCGGCCCGGGCATGGAGCAAGGCACGCAGATGGGCCCGCTGGTCTCCGATGAGCAGCTGCGTCGCGTGACGGGCTACGTCGAATCCGGCCAGGCGGAAGGCGCCACGGCCCTGTCCGGCGGCGTCCGGCATGGCGACCGCGGCTACTTCATCGAGCCCACCGTGCTCACCAACACCCGCCCGGACATGAAGGTCGTGCGCGAGGAGATCTTCGGGCCGGTCGTGGTCGCGGCTCCGTTCAGCGACCTCGACGAGGTAGCTGCCGCCGCCAACGACACCCCGTATGGCCTCGGAGCGGGCATCTGGACCAAGGACATCTCCAAGGCCCACGCGCTGGCCAAGAAGATCCACGCCGGCTCCGTCTGGATCAACTGCTACAACGTGTTCGACGCGGCGCTTCCGTTCGGCGGATACAAGCAGTCCGGCTGGGGACGTGAGATGGGCCACGAGGTGCTCGAGGCCTACACGGAGGTCAAGGCCGTCACCACCCTGCTGTAACACGGCCGTCTCATGCTGGGGTCAGCTGCAGATTTAGGCGGCGCGCACGCCGAGCTGCACGAGTTCGGCGTGCCCGTCAACCTGCTCAGTGGGCTTAGGCGGCCCTGAGCTCCTTCTCCGATAGTTATATTCCAGTGAAAGGAAAAGAGGCAAGACAATGGCAGAAAGCCAGGAGCCGCAGGGTCCTGAGGCGCAGGTTTCCGAGGCGCAGATCGCGGTGCACTGGCGCGAGGAGGAGTACTATCCGCCGCCGCCGAAGTTCGTCGAGCAGGCCAATGCCAAGGACCCGGCCATCTTTGAGCGGTTCACCGAGGACAAATTCCCCGGCTGTTTCAATGAGTACGCGGACCTGCTGACCTGGGATCAGCCATGGCATACGACGCTGGACTCCAGCAATCCGCCGTTCTGGAAGTGGTTTGTCGGCGGCAAGCTGAATGCGTCGTATAACTGCGTGGACCGGCACGCGCAGGCCAGCCCGGACAAGACCGCGATCATCTTCGTGCCGGAGCTGGAGTCCGACGATCATGTCAAGATCAGCTACCAAGAACTGCTCCGCCAGGTCAACGAGTTCGCCGCGATGCTGCGCGACTCGCTCGGCTTGAAGACCGGCGACCGGGTGACACTGCACATGCCGATGGTGCCGGAACTGCCGGTCACCATGCTCGCCTGCGCCCGGCTCGGGGTCATTCACTCGGAGGTTTTCGGCGGGTTCAGCGGCACCGCCTGCGGCCACCGGATCGCCGACTCCGGCAGCCGCATCCTGATCACGATGGACGGCTACTACCGCGCCGGCCAGCTTGCCGACCACAAGGTCAAGGCCGACGAGGCGGTCGCGGCGGCCCGCCAGGAGGGCCAGGAGGTCGACAAGGTGCTTGTCTGGCGGCGCCGGGCCGGGCAGTACGCCTCGCAGGCGCCCATGGCCGAGGGCAGGGATGTCTTCGTCGATGAGCTGCTCAGCGGGCATTCGGGTAAAACCGTCGAGCCGGTGTCAATGCCGGCCGAGGCGCCGCTGTTCCTGATGTACACCAGCGGCACCACCGGACGGCCCAAGGGCTGCGTGCACAGCACCGGCGGATACATGTCGTACGTGGCCGGGACGTCGAAGTACTACCAGGACATTCACCCGGACGACATGTACTGGTGCATGGCCGACATCGGCTGGATCACCGGCCATTCCTACATCGTCTACGGCCCGCTGGCGCTGGGCACGACGACGGTGATTTACGAGGGCGTCCCCAACTATCCCGACGGCGGACGGCCGTGGCGGATCGCCGAGAAGCTGGGGGTGAACATCTTCCACACCTCGCCCACTGCGATCCGGATGCTGCGCAAGGTCGGGCCGGAGGAACCGAAGAAGTACGACTACCGCTTCAAGCACATGACCACGGTGGGTGAGCCGATCGAGCCGGAGGTCTGGCGCTGGTATCACTCCGAGGTCGGCAAGGGCGAGGCGGCCATCGTCGACACCTGGTGGCAGACCGAGAACGGCGGATTCCTCGGCAGTACGCTGCCCGCCCTGCAGCCGATGAAGCCCGGCAGCTGCGGGCCGGGCGTCCTCGGCGTCTACCCGGTGATCTACGACGAGGACGGCAACGAGATACCGGACGGCAGGGCCGGCAACATCTGCATCCGCAACCCGTGGCCGGGCATCTTCCAAACCATCTGGGGCCAGCCAGATCGGTTCGTGGACACCTACTACGCGAAGTATAACAAGGACTCCGGCAGCAAGGACTGGCGCGACTGGCCGTATTTCGCCGGTGACGGCGCGGTCCGGGCTGCCGACGGCTACTTCCGGATCCTCGGCCGCGTGGACGACGTGATCAACGTGGCCGGGCACCGGCTCGGCACCAAGGAGATCGAGTCGGCTGCCATGATCGTGCCGGAGGTCGCCGAGGCGGCCGCAGTGCCGGTGATCGACGACATCCGGGGCCGCGTCGTGGAGGTGTATGTCTCGCTCAAGCCTGGTTTCGTGCCGGGCAAGGAGATGGAGGGCAAGGTCAGCAAGGCGATCGAAGCCGAGATCGGCAAGATCGCGCGGCCGAAGAACGTGTGGATCGTGCCAGATATGCCGAAGACCAGGTCGGGCAAGATCATGCGGCGGGTGATCGCGTCAATCTCCAACTTCGCCGACGTCGGGGATGTCACCACCCTGGCCAACCCCGAGATCGTCGACGACATCCGGCACCACGTGCAGAGCGCGAAGGTCGCCAGGGACGACGTGCCGCGCGACCTGACCGAGGTCGAGTTCGAAGAGATCAAGAAGTTCGGCGGCGAGTAGCCGGCAGCATGAATCGCACGGCCTCAGCGTCACCCGCCCGGTCTTCCAGGGTGCCTGCCCCGATCAGGGGCAGATCTGGGCGGTCAACGGCGGGGAACGCCTCGGGCGTCAACGACGCCGCGGCCGCCGTCGTGCTCGCCAGCGCCGGCTACGCCGACAGTCACGGCCTGGCGCCGCTGGGCCGCCTCATCGCCTGCGGTCACGCCGGGGTCGAGCCGAGGATCATGGGGATCGGCTACCTCAAAGACCAGGGCCATCTCAGCTGACGGCCGACCCGGCCACACACAACACATACACAGATGGGAATCACGCGTTGACAACCCTATCGCCCCCGCAGGAGGGGGAAGAGCAAGCACAGCGGCCGCGGCCGGGTCAGGTCCAGGGACGGGTGGCGCTGGTCACTGGCGGCACTCGCGGCATCGGTGCCGCCATCTGCCGCGGCCTGGCTGACGAGGGCGCGGATGTGGCGGCCGGATACTGGCGCGACGATGAGGACGTCGAAAAGTTCCTGGCCGGCATGGCCGCTGACTATAGAGGCCGACGGATCACGGTGCACGAGGGCAACATCGGCAATGCCGATGACTGCCGGCGGGTGCTGGGCGACGTGATCGGCCAGCACGGCCGGGTCGACATCCTGGTGAACAACGCCGGCATCACCATCGACCGGACCGTGGCCAAGATGACCGATGAGGAGTGGCACAAGGTCATCGCGGTCAACCTGTCCGGCGCCTTCTTCATGGCCCAGGCCGCGGCCCGGCACATGATCCAGCGCGGCACCGGCCGGATCATCAACGTATCCTCGGTCATCGGCGAGACCGGCAACATCGGCCAGGTCAACTACGCCGCCTCCAAGTCCGGCCTGTTCGGCATGACCAAGTCGCTGGCCCGTGAGGTCGTCTTCGAACTCAACCGGGCGCAGCGCCCGGCCGGGGACGGTATCGGGCTGACCGTCAACACCGTCACGCCCGGCTTCATCGACACCGGCATGCTGGCCACGGTCCCGGACAAGGTGCTGGACCGGCTCCGGAGCCAGATCCCGGTCGGCCGCCTCGGCGCGCCCGGGGAGATCGCCCGAGTGGTCTGCTTCCTGGCCGCCGACGCCTCCTCCTACATCACCGGACAGATCTGGGCCGTCAACGGCGGCCTGGACATGTAAGGAGAGACAGTCATGGAACAAGGCAGGAACGTGCTGGTGCTGTCCGGCGTCCGGACGGCGATCGGCAAATACGGCGGAGGCCTGGCCGCCGTCCCGCCCTGCGACCTGGCCGCGACGGTGGTCCGCGAGTCGGTACGGCGCGCAGACGTCCGGCCGGACGATATCGGTCACGTCGTCTTCGGTCACGTGATCCACACCGAGACCCGCGACATGTACCTCAGCCGGGTGGCGGCGGTCAACGGCGGCCTCCCGGTCGAGACGCCCGCCTTTACCGTCAACCGGCTGTGCGGCAGCGGCCTGCAGGCGATCGTGTCCGCGGCCCAGGCGGTCAGGCTCGGTGACTGCGACGTCGCCGTGGCCGGCGGCGCCGAGTCGATGAGCCGCGGCCAGTACTGGCTGCCCGGCATGCGCTGGGGTCAGCGGATGGGCGACGGCACGGTGATCGACGCCATGGTCGGCGCGGTGACCGACCCGTTCGACGGCTGTCACATGGGCATCACCGCGGAGAACGTGGCCGCCGACTACGACGTGTCCAGGGAGGAGCAGGACGCGCTTGCCGCCGAGAGCCACCGGCGCGCGACCGCCGCGGCCGCCGCGGGGTACTTCGGCGAGCAGATCACGCCGGTGCAGGTGGCTAGCCGGAAGGGCACCATCACGGTAGACGCCGACGAGCACATCCGGCCCGGCGTGACCCCGGCCGACCTGGCCGCGCTGAAGTCGGCCTTCGCCAGGGAAGGCACGGTGACCGCGGGGAACGCCTCGGGCGTCAACGACGCCGCGGCCGCCGTGGTGCTGGCCGGCCAGGATTATGCCGAACGACATGGCTGTACGCCGATGGGCAGGCTCGTCGCTTACGCCCACGCCGGCGTCGAGCCGCGGGTGATGGGCATGGGACCGGTACCCGCGGTCCGCAAGGTACTCGAGCGGGCCGGCCTCAAGCTCGATGACATCGACCTGTTCGAGGTGAACGAGGCGTTCGCCGCGCAGGCCCTCGCCGTGGTCAAGGAACTCGGCCTTCCGCCGGACCGGACCAACCCGAACGGCAGCGGCATCTCACTCGGTCACCCGGTCGGCGCCACCGGCGCCATCCTCACCGTCAAGGCCCTCTACGAGCTGCGCCGGACTCGCGGCAGGTACGCGCTCGTCACCATGTGCATCGGCGGGGGCCAGGGCATCGCCGCGGTCTTCGAACGGATCTGACTGGCGGCGGAGGTTCCCATGGTCCATCAGGCAGCGGACGGCGCGAAGCACCATATGGCACCGATGCTGTTCGGCCTGCGCGTGGTGATGCTGGGACGCCAGGGCTCGGGAAAGGGCACCCAGGGCGTGCAGCTCGCCCGGCTGCTCGTCGTGCCGCACATCTCGGTGGGTGACGTGCTCCGCGAGGCGGCCGGGTCCGGGTCGCCGGCGGGCCGGCGGGCCAAGGAAACGATAGAACGCGGCGAGCTGGTAGACGACGACCTCGTGGTGTCCCTGGTGGCCGAGCGCCTGGCCGCGGCAGACGTCCGCAGCGGCGGCTTCGTCCTGGACGGCTTTCCCCGGACCGTAGAACAGGCCGAGGCACTGGCGGGCATCCTCGCGGACGACCCACTGGACCGCGCCGTGGTCATCGACGTCCCGCTCGAGGTCGCACGGGCGAGGCTTCTTGCCCGCCGGGTGTGCGCCGGCTGCGGCCGCATCTACAGCGTGGCGCGGGCCAGCGGGCTTGAGACGTGGACGTGCGGAGCATGCGGCGGGGAGGTGCGCCGGCGCGCCGACGACACCGAGGAGGCCGTCACGCGCCGGCTGACCTTGTACGACGAGCAGACCCGGCCCCTGCTCGACTGGTTTGCCCGCCGCGACCAGCTGCTCCTGGCGGACGGCGTCGGGTCCAGCGAGGATGTCTTCTCCCGGCTGCTGGCCGGGCTGTGGCCGCGGATACCGGCGGACAGGATCGCCCAGCTGGCGGGCGTCAGCGAGCCGGTCGCGACCGGGCCGCCGCCGGACGCTACCGAGGATGCCAGGGCCATCGCGGTCGAGGTGGTCATCGAGGTGCCACGGGGCAGCCGGAACAAGTACGAGTTCGACCACGACCGCCATGTGATGCACCTGGACCGGCGGCTGTTCTCGGCGACCGTCTACCCGGCCGACTACGGCTTCGTGCCCGACACCCTCGCCGAGGACGGTGATCCACTGGACGCCCTGGTGCTGCTGGAAGAGCCGGTCTTCCCCGGGTGCTGGGTCAGGACCCGGCCGATCGGGATCTTCTGGATGGAAGACGAGAATGGCCCGGACGCCAAGATCATCTGTGTCCCGCTGGGCGATCCGCGCTGGGACCAGGTGCGTGACCTCGGTGACATGCCAGCCCATCTGCGCAGCGAGATACATCATTTCTTCGATGTCTACAAGGCACTCGAGCCAGGTAAATCCACGTCGACGACGGGCTTCGAGGGCAGGGAAGCGGCGCTGGGTGAGATCGCCGCCTCCCGGGCGCGCCTTCTGCACCACCAGCGAACCGAGGGGGGCGCGAGCCAGAGGATCCAGGAGGCCGCTGCCCCGGCGTAGCATCAACCGGGCGACGGCCCCGCGAGTGCCGTCCCCTAGCCGCCGGGACGCTGGTGAGTCTCAGCGCCGTCGGTGTCGTGGTGGTCGCCGAACACGCGGACCGCGTAGGCGGCCGCCTGGGTGCGGCGCTCCATGCCCAGCTTGGCGAACAGCGCGGACACGTAGTTCTTCACGGTCTTCTCGGCCAGGAACATCCGCTCGCCGATCTGCCGGTTGGTCAGCCCCTCCCCGATCAGCTCCAGGATCCGGCGCTCCTGCGCGGACAGGCCGGCCAGCGGGTCGTGCTTGACCGACTGATCCCGCAGCCGGGCCATCAGCTGGCTGGCCGCCCGCGGATCCAGCATCGACTGCCCGGAGGCTACCGTGCGCACCGCGCCGACCAGGTCGGTGCCGCGGATCTGCTTGAGCACGTACCCGGCCGCGCCGGCCATGATCGCGTCGAACAGCGCCTCGTCATCGCCGAACGAGGTGAGCATCAAGCAGGCCACCTCGGGCATCCGGGAGCGGATCTCCCGGCACACCGACACCCCGTCGCCGTCCGGCAACCGCACGTCGAGGACGGCCACATCAGGCTTCAGCGCGGGAATCCGGGCCAGCGCCGAGGACGCGGTGCCGGCTTCGCCGACCACCCGGATGTCGGGCTCGGCCTCCAGCAGGTCACGGACGCCGCGGCGGACCACCTCGTGGTCGTCGAGGAGAAACACCGCGATCGGCGGCCCGGCCTGGTCGCCCGACCCGGCACCGCTCACCGGACTTGTCACCGTAACTCCTGAAGTTCGCGAAGGGCCCCGCGGGACCTTCTGTCACGTCAACTCTAGGCAGTCCGTCCGCCCCGGGTTAGGGACCAAGGTCCCTGGCGGCCAGCCCGGACGGCTCTTATCCAGCGAGTCCTGCACGCCTAGCGTCGGTAGCGGCGGGGCAGGAGAGGCCCCTTACGGCAGAAGGAGAAGGAAATGTCGGGAATCAACGCGGGCAAGGACGCCGACATGCTCGTCCTCGGCTCGCGGGGCGCGGGCGGGTTCACCCGGCTGATGATGGGATCGGTGGCCGGCCAGGTCGCCCAGCACGCGCACTGCCCGGTCCTCATCGTCCCGCCCGAGGATCGCAGCTGAAGGTCATCGCTACCGCCCCCGTGACGCCGGTCCCGGTCGCCGCGGCGGCCAGAACGTGCGCCAGCAGGCCGGCCTGCAGCAGGATCAAGCCGGTGGCGGCCAGGCCCACAGCCACCGTGACCAGGAGGTAGCCGAGCGTGACCAGGCCGCCGAGCAGCCCCTCTTCGCGGCCGGGGCTAGGCGAGGTAGCCGAGGGCGGCAGCGGCCCGACGTCCCGCCCGCGCAGGGCCGTAAGCCCCTAATACCCGGGACCAAGAGCGGGTCCCCGCCAGCGCGGCGTGACCTAGCGTCACGACCTTAGCCCTAGGAGGAACCCGCCATGCCAGCACCAGCACCCCAAACAGAATCGCGGAGAGCCGCAATCCCTGCGACGCCACCACCCATCGCGATGACATCCAGGACGCCCGCAATGCAGCAGATAAAACAGACCCGGCCCGGCATGGTCCAGGGCCGGGTGGCGCTGGTCACCGGCGGCACCCGCGGCATAGGCGCCGCCATCTGCCGCGAACTGGCCGACCAGGGCGCGCATGTCGCGGCCGGCTACTGGCACGGTCATGAGGCCGCGCAGAAGTTCCTGGCCAGCGCGACCGGCGACTATCCAGGCCAGCGGATCACCGTCCATGAGGGCAACATCGGCAGCGCCGATGACTGCCGACGCGTGCTGCATGAGGTGATCGGCCAGCACGGCCGGGTCGACATCCTGGTGAACAACGCCGGGATCACCATTGACCGGACCGTGGCCAAGATGACCGACGATGACTGGCAGAAGGTCATCGCGGTCAACCTGTCCGGAGCCTTTTACATGGCCCAGGCCGCGGTCGAGCACATGATCGTCCGCGGCACCGGCCGGATCATCAACGTGTCCTCGGTCATCGGCGAGACCGGCAACATCGGCCAGGTCAACTACGCCGCCTCCAAGTCCGGCATGTTCGGCCTGACCAAGTCGCTGGCCAAGGAGGCCATCTTCCAGCTCAACCGCGCCCAGCGCCCGTTCGGCGACGGGATCGGGCTGACCGTCAACGCCGTCACCCCCGGCTTCATCGCCACCGACATGCTCGCCAGCATCCCGGACAAGGTGCTGGACAAGATCCGCGGCCAGATCCCGGTCGTGGGCCGTCAACGGCGGCCTGGACATGTGAGGAGAAACAGTCATGGAACACGACAGGAATGTCCTGGTGCTGTCCGGCGTCCGGACCGCGATCGGCAAATACGGCGGCGGCCTGGCCGCCGTCCCGCCCTGCGATCTCGCCGCCACCGTCGTGCGCGAGGCGGTCAGCCGAGCGGGCGTACAGCCAGGCGAGGTCGGTCACGTGGTGTTCGGCCACGTGATCCACACCGAGACCCGCGACATGTACCTGAGCCGGGTCGCGGCGGTCAACGGCGGCCTGCCCGTGCAGACCCCCGCCTTCACCGTCAACCGGCTGTGCGGCAGCGGCCTGCAGGCGATCGTGTCCGCCGCCCAGGCGATCAGGCTCGGCGACTGCGACCTGGCCGTGGCCGGCGGCGCCGAGTCCATGAGTCGCGGGCAGTACTGGCTGCCCGGCATGCGGTGGGGCCAGCGGATGGGCGACGGCGCCGTCGTCGACGCCGTGGTCGGCGCGCTGACCGACCCGTTCGACGGCTGCCACATGGGCGTGACCGCGGAGAACGTGGCCGCGGACTACGACGTGTCCAGGGAGGAACAAGATGCCCTGGCCGCGGAGAGCCACCGCCGCGCCGCCGCCGCCGCGGACGCGGGGTACTTCGCCGAGCAGATCACGCCGGTGCAGGTGCCCGGCCGGAAGGGCACCGCGAGTGTCGACGCCGACGAGCACATCCGGCCCGGCGTGACCACCGCCGACCTGGCCCGGCTGAGGCCGGCCTTCGACAAGGCAGGCACGGTCACCGCGGGCAACGCCTCCGGCGTCAACGACGCCGCGGCCGCCGTGATCCTGGCCGGTGAGGACTACGCCGAGCGGCACGCCGGCACCGCGCTCGGTCGGCTCGTCGCGTACGGGCACGCCGGGGTCGAGCCGCGCGTCATGGGCATGGGACCGGTTCCCGCGGTGCGCACGGTGCTCGAGCGTGCCCATCTCAAGCTGGACGACATCGACCTGTTCGAGGTGAACGAGGCGTTCGCCGCCCAGGCGCTCGCCGTGGTCAAGGAGCTCGGCCTCCCGCCGGACCGGACCAACCCGAACGGCAGCGGCATCTCGCTCGGCCACCCGATCGGCGCGACCGGTGCCATCCTCACCGTCAAGGCCCTGTACGAATTGCGCCGGACCGGCGGCAGGTACGCGCTCGTCACGATGTGCATCGGCGGGGGCCAGGGCATCGCCGCCGTCTTCGAGCGGATGTAACCGCTGGGATGGCCCTGTTGCCAAAGGGCCCGGTGAGCCTAAGATCAGCGGCAGAGGCGCGGCGAATGCGACAGCTCAAAGGAGATGACATGCCTGGAATCATCGTCGGCATTGACGGTTCTGGTCATTCCCAGCGGGCCCTGAGACGGGCCATGAAGGAAGCGGCGGTCCACCAGGAGCCGCTCACCGTAATCACCGTCCACCAGGCCATCGTGGGCTACGCCGGCGGTCCGGTCACCTACCCAGAGGACCAGCCCGAGACCGAACGGGCGCGCGAGGCGGCCCAGGCGGAAACCGACAAGGCGCTGAGCGAACTCGACGGGCCCCGGCCGTCGTCGGTCACCGTCACCGCGGTGCACGGCTTCCCGGCCGAGGTGCTCGTCGACGCGAGCAAGGACGCCGACATGGTCGTGCTCGGCGACCAAGGTACCACCCGCTTCGGCCACGGCCTGCTGGGGTCGGTGGCCAGTAAGGTCGCCCATCACGCGGCCTGCCCGGTCCTCATCATCCCGCCGGAGCAGCACGGCTGACGGTCAGCGGGCCCCGGATTCAGCGAGCAGAGTGGGCCCCGGTCATCATGGCCGCGAGGTCCTCGGGCTGCAGGAAGGAGGGGGGCGGCGGCGGTCCCCAGGCGAACAGGCCGCGTGCCCCCTCCAGGTCCTCGGGCGTCCACAGCTGGTCATCGATGATGCAGTCCATGTCGCTGTAGTACTCGGAGAAGTTACCCGCCGGGTCCTTCAGGTACCAGAAGAAGTTCGAGCCCGCGTAGTGCCGCCCGAGGCCCCAGACGTGCCGTTCCGGCCTGCCCTCGAGCATCGCGCAGGCGCCCCGCCCGACGTCGTCGACGTCGTCGACCTGCCAGGACGTGTGGTGCAGGAAGCTCACCGGCGCGGCCAGGACCAGCACGTTGTGGTGGTCGGTGGAGCAGCGCATGAACGCGCCCACGCCCTTGATCCGGTCGCTGACCTTGAACCCGAGCCCCTCGGTGAAGAAGGCGGTGGAGGCGCGGTAGTCGGTGCTGCCGAGCACGGCGTGACCGAGCTTGCGCGGGCGCACCCGGTCCGGCCGACTGAACCCGGGCGCCCGGCAGTCCGGCCGGTCGAGCCGGCCGGGGCCGTTGTACACGGTGCCCGGGACCGGCGGCTGCTGGACCCGCGGCACGACGTCCAGGCCGACGCGCACGCCGGTGACCGGTTCGGTCGCCGCCAGGTGAGTCCCCCGCAGTTCGTGCGGCACGCCGAGCCGGGCCAGGCCGGCCGCGGCGCGGGCCAGGTCATCGGCGTCGTCGGCGCCGACCCGCAGGGCGAGCAGCCGCCGGGTGGGCGCGGGCAGGATCCGCAGCTGCCGCCCGGCGTCGGCGGTGCTGAGCCAGCCGTCGGCGCCCGGGGCCAGGCCGAATTCGGTGTAGTAGGCGGCGGTCTGGACGACGTTCGGCACGCCGATGGTGACCGATAGCAGACCGTGCAGGCTCATCGGGGCCTCCTTGGGCGTCTCCTCGGCTCGTTCCTTTATATGCCCGCCGGGGACCGATGGGCTGAGATACCCCGCGGGGTATAGCATGGCGGGCGTGAACGTGGACAGCGAGGAGCTCGCGGACGTGGTCCGGCGGCTGCGCCGGGCGCAGGGTCAGATCGGCGGCGTGATCCGGATGATCGAGGCCGGGCAGGAGTGTTCGGACGTGCTGACGCAACTGGCGGCGGCCGCGCGCGCCCTGGACCGGGCCGGGTTCAAGATCATCGCCAGCGGGCTCTGCCAGTGCGTGCTCGACGAGCAGGCCGGCCGCGAGGAGGCGGCCGCCGAACGCGCGCGGCTGGAGAAGCTGTTCCTGGCGCTGGCCTGAGGGCTTCGCCGGCCACCGCAGCGTCAACGCCGTCATGGGGGCACGCGCCTCGGACCGTTCGGAACAAAGGTCTTGGCCTGGAATGTTTACCGGCGCGCGGTTGTCAATACCCCTACGGGTATCAAGCGCGAGGAGGCAGGCAATGGCGACGGTCGAGCTGACGGCCGAGAACTTCAACTCGATGGTGACCGGCGGCGGCCTCGTCCTGGTCGACTTCTGGGCGGCGTGGTGCGGACCGTGCCGGATGTTCGGGCCGGTGTACGAGCAGGCCTCCGAACGGCACCCCGACGCGGTGTTCGGCAAGCTCGACACCGAGGCGCAGCCCGAGGTCGCGGCCACCTTCAACATCACCTCCATCCCGACGCTGATGATCATCAGGGACAACATCGTGCTGTACTCCCGGCCGGGCGCGCTGCCCGAGGCGGCGCTCGAGCAGCTGATCACCAAGGCGGCCGAGCTCGACATGGACGAGGTCCGGGCCAGCCTTGAAGCGCCCGCCGGCGCGCCGGCGGAAACCCGGTAGGAGATCCGGGGCCGGCCGCCGATGATGGCTGACATGTCCATCGATATGTTCATCGATCCGGAGAACGACCCCCGTACCGAGCCACCGCCCCGGGGCGGCGAGCTGGCCACGCTGGCCGGGTTCCTGCGCTGGCAGCGGGGCACGCTGGAGCTGAAGTGCTCGGGCCTGGACGCGGCCGCCATGGCCCGGCGGTCCGTGGACCCGTCCATGATGTCGCTGCTCGGGCTGGTGCGGCACCTGACCGACGTGGAGCGCAGCTGGTTCCGCAAGATCATGGCCGGGCAGGATGTGCCGCTGCGGTACCGGTCGCCGGAAGAGCCTGACGGGGACTTCGCGGGCGCCCGGCCCGACCCGGCCGTGGTTGCGGAGGCATGGCGGGCGTGGCGGGACGAGGTCGAGTTCGCGGACCAGTTCGTCGCGGCCGCGCCCAGCCTGGAGCTGGTCAGCAAGGTTCCCGATGCGTGGCGCGGGCCGATGTCGCTGCGCTGGGTGCTGACCCACATGATCGAGGAGTACGCGCGCCACAACGGACACGCCGACCTGCTGCGCGAGCGGATCGACGGCGCGGTGGGCGAGTAGCCCGGCTCGCCACCATGAGTCGCTGCGCATCAGCCCGCGGTGCCTCGCAGTTGGCGGCTGTCCAATCCTGGATCCCTGGCTGAACGTGCCCCCGGGCGTGCGGAGGTTCTCAGCAACAAGAAAATGCCGATCACTATAAGCCAGACCGTCTGCGGATAGGCTACGACTCGTTCGATCCCGCCTTCTCCTAGACCGAGGTAATGACGGCTCGCGTAGCTCACCAGGGCAAGGACAGCCAGCGCCCCAAGGCGGGTCTCACTGCATCGCCACAAGTATTTGGACTGCGAAAAACTGAATACTCGATACATACAGGAGTGGACCCAGCCTCGGGTAACGCGCAGAATGCACCTTGGCCGGTCGCCGTGGTTTCATTAACAGAGCTTAACCCCGTAATAGGCCTCGGCAATCATCCGGGAGAGTGATATGCGCTCCCGCTGAGGTCGCAGACTCCGCTAACCCCTGCGAATGAGATGAATCGGGTTATCCACTCGGCGCGGTTACCGGCGGGCCGCGGCCAGGGCGGCGCGGATCTTCGCGGCGCCGGCGGGCGTCCCGGTCTCGTCTGAGAACGGGCCGTACGGGGCGCCATAGACGGGAGTGCCCGGTTCCTGGCGCCAGCTTTCCGCGACCGGGCCGGCGTCGACGGTGTCGTAGCCAATCGAGTCGAGGAACGCGGTCACCGCCGCCTTCGCCGCCTCGTCATCGCCCGCGATCGGCAGAGCGGAGCGGTCGGCCGCGCCGGACGGGCGGGCCAGCGAGCGCAGGTGCTTGAAGTAGATGTCGTTGAAGACCTTGACGACCCGGGCTTGCGGCAGGTCCCGCTGCAGCAGCCCGCTGCTGGTCAGGGAGCCGTCGTCCAGTTCGGCGATCCGCCCGTCGCGCTGGGGGTAGTAGTTGCCGGTGTCCAGGACCGGCTTGCCGACCAGCGGCCCGGCGGGCACACCGGAGTAGGCCTTCACCGGGATCGCGACCACCACCAGGTCACCCGCCCCGGCCGCCTCCTCGCAGGTCCCGGCGGCCGCGAGCGGTCCCAGTTCCCCGGCGAGATCCTTCAGCGTTTCCGGGCCACGGGAGTTGCTCAGCACCACATGGTGCCCGGCCGCCACGCTGAGCCTGGCGACCGTACCGCCGATCATCCCGCTGCCGATCAAGCCAACAGTTGTCATGAGCGCGGCAACCCCGGGGCTCCCCTGTTCATTCCGGCCTGTTCATTCCGGCCTGATCATTCCGGAGGCACCGAACGGGCCTGGCCGGGAGCTCCCCCGGCCAGGCCCGCTGCGCTTCTCCTCAGGGCGCCACCTCGTCCGCGAGCATCAGCTCGGCCGCGAGCTCGTCGACGGTGGTGAGCTCGCCGAGGGCCACGCTCTCCCTGGAGGGCGGGGCGGCCGCGCGCGGGCGCAGGGTCATGTAGCTGACCAAGATGCCGCCCGCGAGCAGCACGATCGTGACGACCAGGCCGGTGTGGTAGCCGTCCAGGAACGCGTGCACCGGATCGGCCCCGGCCCGCAGCGCGGCGCTCTGCCGGGTCCGCAGCACCGCCCCGATCACCGTGATGCCGAGCAGGCCGGCCACCTCGCGCGAGGCGTTGAGCAGGGCGGAGGCGACGCCGGCCCGGGCCGACGGGATGGCCTGCATGACCGCGTTGGTGAGTGGCACGTTCATCAGCCCGGCGCCCGCGCCGAAGAGCATGAACCCGGGCAGCAGGCTGTCGTAGCTGGCGTGCAGGCCCAGCCGGGCGAACAGGACCAGGCCGACGACCATGAGCAGCATCCCGAACGCCACCGTGCGGTGCGCTCCGGCCCGCGCCTCGACCCGCGGGGCGATGCTCGCGAACACCGCGACGCACAGCGCCATCGGCACGAACGCCAGGCCCGCCTTGACCGGCGAGAAACCGAGGGTCTGTTGCAGGTACAGCGAGGTGAAGAAGTAGATGCCGAGGATCCCGAAGGCCCAGATCATCATCGTGCCGCTGCCGCCGCTGAACTCACGGCTGCGGAACATCGACAGGTCCACCATCGGGTTGGCGGTCCGGGCCTCGATGGCGAGGAACGCGGCGGCGGCGACGGCGGCCACCGCGAACGCTCCGAGGATCAGCGGCGCGGTCCAGCCGCTCACGCCGCCCTCGATCAGCGCGTAGGTCAGCGCGAACAGGGACAGCGCCGAGGTCACCAGGCCGGGCAGGTCGAGCCGGCGCACCGCCGAGCCGGCCCGCGACTCGTCCACGTAGAACACGGCGACGGCGAAGGTGATCACACCCAGCGGCACGTTGATGAGGAAGATCCAGCCCCAGTGGAGATGCTGGCTGATCAGGCCGCCGACCACCGGGCCGAGCGCGAGGGCGAGCGCGCTGACCGCGGCCCAGATGCCGATCGCCGTGTTGCGTTCCCTGATGTTGGTGAACGTGGCCATGATGATGGCCAACGTGGGGGGCATCAGCAGCGCCGCGCCGACACCCTGGACGGCCCGGCTGGCGATGAGCACACCCCCGCTACCCGCCAGCCCGGCGGCCAGCGAAGAGAGCGTGAAGACCACCATGCCAACCAGGAACAGCCTGCGCTGCCCGTACACGTCGGCGAGCCGACCGCCGACGAGCAGCAGCCCGGCCAGGGTGAGCAGGTAGCTGCTGACCACCCATTCCAGCCCGGACACCGACAGGTGCAGGCTGTGCTGGATGGTCGGGATCGCGACGTTGGTCACGTTGTTGTCCAGGTAGGTCATGAAGGTGGCCAGGCTCACCGCCGCCAGCGCCCACCATCTCCTGGAGTCCTGGCGGCCGGACCCGGCTGATTCGTAACTCGCTCGCACAGTGCTCGCTGACCCGGTGCTATCTGACACTGGGATCATCCTTTCCCCGGTTTGTCATGTACGTCGTACCTGTATGTTGTTCATATATGCTGTACAGGTACGATGTACAGCATTACTTGTACGGTGTATAGTTGTCAAGCATGAGCGCAAAAATTCGGTCAGAAGAGCCGGACGGCGGGTATGTGGGTCGACCCCGGCTCAGCAAGCGCACCGTGACGGAGAGCGCGCTCAAGCTCGCCGACGCCGACGGGCTCGACGCGCTGACCATCCGCAAGCTCGCCCTGCACCTAGGCGTCACTCCGATGGCGTTGTACTGGCATTTCCGCAGCAAGGAGGACCTGCTCGAGGGTGTGGCCGAGCAGGTCTGGGGCGAGATCGACGTGAACGTCGACCCGGATGCGCCGTGGTGGGCCCAGCTTCAGGGGCTGCTGGAATCCCTGGTCAGGATGCTGCGCGCGCACTCGGCGGCGGCGCAGCTGCTGCTCGAGCACGAGAAGCGGAACGAGGCGGCGCTGCGCGCCACCGAGGTCACCCTCGACATCCTGCGCACCGCGGGGTTCGATCCTCAGCACGCCAGCGCGATCGCCCGCAGCGCGCTGTGGACCGGGATCACGCTGGTCATAAGCGAGCCGGGCTACCACCCCGAACTGCCCGCCGACGAGCGCGCCGAGGTGCAGCGGCGCAGCCAGATCGAGCTGGCCATGCTGCCCGCGGCCAAGTACCCACGGCTCGTCGAGTGCGCCGCGCCGATGACCGCGTGCGACGACCCCGATTTCCACTACCGGTTCGGCATCAGGCTGTTCATCGACGGGGTCAAGGCCGCGGCCGCCCGGGGCTTACAGGGGCCGCCCGGGGCTTACAGGGGCCGCCCGGGGCTTACAGGGGCCGCCCGGGGCTTACAGGGGATAGACGTAACGGATGAACCCGGTGAAGCGCGCCACCTTGTCGTAGAGCACCCGGGCCGTGGCGTTGTCCTCCTGGGTGTGCCAGTAGAACCGGGCCGCGCCGCGGTCCCGGGCCGCCCCGGCCACCTGCTCGATCAGGGCGCGGGCCACGCCGCGGCCGCGCACCGCCTCGTCGACGAACAGGTCCTGCAGGAAGCAGGCCTCGCCGGACCAGAACGCGGGGTGGAACAGGTAATGCGCGATGCCGGCCAGCTGCCCGTCAAGCAGGGCGCCGAGGCCGTAGAGCTCGGTCCCGGCCGCCAGCCGGCGCCAGGTTGCCTCGTACGCCTCGTCCGGCATCGGGTCCCGGTAGAACGCCTTGTAGCCGCGAGCAAGGACTTCCCATGCGGCCCGGTCACCGGGACGCAGCGGACCCACTTCGATCATGCGAAATATCCTCACACGCGGCGCTTTGTACGGCTTTGTTCGGACCCGGCCGCAGCGGATCCGGGCCTGCGGGACAGCGGAGGTCACCCGGCTGGCTAGGGTGAAAGCATGACGGAGAAGCACCCATGAGGGCGACGATGATGCTGGCCGACTACGCGCAGATCGCGGACGGCAAGCTGTTCATTTCCGGCGGCGGCTGGTCGATCTGCGGGCCGGGGCCGTCGCCGTGCGCGGTCGTGGCGATCTTCCACGTGCCGTGGCAGGAGACCAACGAGAAGGTCTCCTTCGGGCTCCGGCTCATCGACGAAGACGGCCGGCCCGTCATGCAGCCGGGGGCGACAGACGGGCTCCCGGTTCAGGTCAACGGCCATTTCGAGGCCCGCCGCCAGCCCGGCATGACGCCGGGCACCGAGATCAACGTGCCGATGAGCTTCAACATCGTCCTGCACCTGCCGCCGGGCGGCCGCTACACCTGGGTGCTCGACGTGGACGGGCAAGCCGACGACTCCTGGCGGCTTTCGTTCGAGACCAGGCAGGCCCAGACCGCGCCCGGGGTGCACGGCTAGCCCGACTTTTACCTCGCGCCCGGTTTTACTGCGCGCCCGGTTTTACTGCGCGCCCGGTTTTACTGCGCGCCCGGTTTTACTGCGCGCCCGGTTTTACTGCGCGCCGGTTTTACTGCGCGCCGGTTTTACCGCGCGGAGGTGCAGGAACAGCGGGATCCGCTGCCAGCGCCGCTTGCCCGGGCTGGCAGCGGCCACCGCGTCCGGCGCCCGGGTCTCCCTGATCGCCTCGATCAGCAGGCCCGCGGTCTCCAGCGCGCGGCTGTAGGCCTCGATCGGACGGTGCTCGCTGTGAAAGGTCAGCTGGATGCCGCCCCAGTCGGCGACCCAGTCCGCCGGGGCGGTGTCCAGGTAGGAGCCTTCGATCAGGAACGGCGCGTCCCCGTCGCGGCCCTGGAAGGCGCCGGCCGAGTTGACCGGATGCGGGATCGACGCGCACAGCCGGCCGCCGCGCTCGAGCACCCGGGCGGCCTCGGCCACCACCTGCGGCATCCGGTCCATGTCATGCAGGCACATATACGCCACGACCAGGTCGAACGCCTCATCGCGGAAGGGCAGCGCGGCTGCATCGGCGAGCACGGCCGGCGCGGCGTCCCGGTGGCCGGCCGCCAGCCGCACCATGGTCGGCGCGGCGTCCGCCCCGGCCACCCGGTGACCGAGCGACCGCAGGTACCGGCTGACCCTCCCCTCACCGCAGCCCAGGTCCAGCGTCCGGTGTCCCGGCTCAGGCAGCAACTCGCGCAGCGCCGGCAGGTTGATGTCCTCGTGTGAGCTGTCATGCCCCGGCGTGCGGGTGAACGCCGCCCATTTCCCGGCTTCGGCCTCCCAGCCGTCCCGCATCCTCATCCCGGCAGCCTGTCACATGCACGGTCTGTAAATGCCGGGCGCGTGGTGTCGGGCTCGGCGGGGGGCATCAGCCTGGCCTGGAGCAGCGACCAGCGGACTGGGCCGGGCTCGGCGCGGGAAATTGGTTACGAGTGACCTCACGAAGTCCTGGCTCTGGCCGTCTTCAGGGCATGACAGGCAAGCAGCCGTTCGAGGCATTTGTCTCCGCACCCGGGGGCGCTGGGCTGCGGCGACCCCTGTCGCGTTCCTGCGGACGCGACAGTATGGAAAGGAGAGCCCCGATGAACACGGATGACGTGTTCCGTGACCTGGCGCGGGCCTTCCCTGAAGCTTCCGGCGACCTGAGCCGGCTGCACGACCGGCTGGCCGCCGTCGCCCAGCGCGACGGCATCTTGGATGTCGCCTACCGGATCGTCGACAGCCCAGTCGGCCCGCTGCTGCTCGCCGCGACTGAGCAGGGCCTGGTCCGCGTGGCCTACGCCCGCGAGGACCACGACGCTGTACTCCAGGCTCTCGCGAACAAGGTCAGCCCGCGCATCCTTCATGCCCCGCCTCGCCTGGACCTGGCCGCGCGGGAGCTCGAGGAGTACTTCGCGGGCCGCCGGCGCGCTTTCGACCTGCCGCTGGACTGGCGGCTGTCGGCCGGGTTCCGGCGCACCGTCCTTAGCCACCTGCCAGAGATCGGCTACGGCCATACCGCCAGCTACGCCGCCATTGCTCAGCTGGCAGGGAATCCGAAGGCGGTCCGCGCCGTCGGCAGCGCCTGCGCGACCAACCCTATGCCGGTCGTGGTGCCCTGCCATCGCGTCGTCCGCTCCGACGGCAGCATGGGCGGCTACCTCGGCGGCGCCGACGCCAAGCGCACCCTGCTCACCCTGGAGGCAGCATGATCCCCGCCAGCAGCACGCAGCTGGACCGGTGGGAGGAGCGTGTCAGCGCCACCGACTGGGACAGCGTGCGCGCCGACCTTGATGCCTACGGCTGCGGCCTGACCGGCCCGCTGCTCACCTCGGACGAGGCCGCGCAGGTCGCCGCGCTCTACGACGATGACTCCCGGTTCCGGTCCACGATCAACATGGGCCGGCACCGTTTCGGCGAGGGGGAATACCGGTACTTCGCCGAGCCCTTCCCCGAAGCGGTCACCGGGCTGAAGCGCGCCCTGTATCCCCGGCTGCTGCCGGTCGCCCGAGACTGGTGGACCCGGCTCGGCCGGGAGACGCCCTGGCCGGACAGCCTGCGGGAGTGGCTGGCGATGTGCCACGCCGCGGGGCAGGCCAAGTCCACGCCGATCCTGCTGAAGTACCGGGCCGGGGACTGGAACGCCCTGCACCGTGATCTTTACGGCGACCTGGTGTTCCCGCTGCAGGTCGTGATCAACCTGAACGATCCCGGTGTCGATCACACCGGCGGGGAGTTCCTGCTGTACGAGCAGCGGCCCCGCGCCCAGTCCCGAGCCACGGCCACCCTCATCCCGCACGGGCACGGCCTGGTCTTCACCACCCGCGACCGGCCAGTGGAATCCCGGCGCGGCTGGTCAGCCGCGCCGGTCCGGCATGGCGTGTCCGTGATCCGGTCAGGGCGGCGGTTCACGCTCGGCCTTGTCTTCCACGACGCAGCCTTATGGCCAGCGCCGCAGGCGCTGTCCCTGAGTCGGGCGGCAGGACGTATGCGCTGCTGGGCGCCGACCGGCGCCCCTACCGCAGCGTCGCCCCAGGCCGGTTCGGCGGGCATCGCATGAGCAGGATCTATGGCCGGCTTGACTGCCCGGCGGCCCTACGCGCGATCGCCGGCGGCGGCTACGCCGCCCACCGGGTTTTCTTCGCCGATGAGCGGACCGCCGTTGCAGCCGGGTACCGGCCCTGCGCTGTCTGCCTGCCCGGCACCTATGCAGCATGGAAAGCCCGTTGACCGTGACAACAACCTATGCCTGATGTTCAGCCCGTCCGCCCGGGATGGCGCACCCGGCCGCAGGCAGGTCCTGCGGCCTGGCGCCATTTACCAGAGAGTCGGCGCGAGAACGCGGCGCCGGCGGGTTACCTCCGCGTGCTCCAGCTCCAGGAGCTTCTGCTTGCGCTTCAGGCCGCCGGCGTAGCCGGTCAGCTTGCCGGTGCTGCCGATGACCCGGTGACAGGGGATCAGGATGCACAGCGGGTTGCGGCCCACGGCGGCGCCGACCTCCTGGGCGTTCTCGCGGCCGCCGAGGCGGCGGGCGAGATCGCCGTAGGTGGTGGTCTGCCCGTAGGGGATCTGCGTGATCAGCTCCCAGACACGAAGCTGGAACTCCGTGCCGCGGGGCTCGAGCGACAGGTCGAATTGGGTCCGGGTGCCTGCGAGGTATTCCTCAAGCTGGCCCGCGACGCCCTGGAACCCCTGGTCATTCCTGGGGCCGAACGTGACCGGGTCGGGCTTGTACCAGTGATGCGGGAAGTACAGGCCAGTCAGCAGGTCGCCCTCCCCCACGATGGTCAGGTCGCCGATCGGCGTGGCGAGGACCGTGTGCTGCGCCGTCAGCCTGCACGCATCGGTCATCATGGTCTGCTCCTTCGATCGCGTCTTCTGTACCTTGAAGACGTCCGCGCCCGGCAGTTCGTGAGGTCGCTCGGCCGCGAACTCGCCGCGGCTGCTGTCAAGGGACAGGGGCCCGAAAACTCGCGTCCCTCATCTCACATCCCGGCCGGCGCACGCGTCTTCCCGGCGAGTACCCCCACCACGGGGACGACCCGCAATCCGCTTTCAGGAAGGACGATTCATGTCGACCGAGGAGAACAAGGCCGTCGTCGGACGCTGGTTCACCGAGTTCTGGGGCAAGGACTTCAACCCCGCTGTCATCGACGAACTCGCCGCTCCCGACATCCGCTTCGAATACTCACTGCACGCCCCCTGCCGCGGCCGCCAGGAAGTCCGGCAGTTCGCCGCCAAGTTCCGCGCCGCTTTCCCGGACCTGAACTTCTGGGGCACCGCTGACCTTATCGCCGAGGGCGACTACGTGGTCGGCCAGTGGGAGGGCGGCGGTACCCAGACGGGCGACGCGTTCGACGACATGCCGATCGGCTCCCTGCTATCGCCGCCCGGCGGCCGCGCCCGGGCGGGCAGGCCAGTAATCACCACGACAAGAATCGGCCACAGGTAACCTCACGAAACCTAGACCATGGACGTCTTCAGAACATGACAGGCAAGCAGCCGTTCGAGGCCATCGTCTCCGCGCACGGAAGCACCGTACTGCGCGTCTGCCGGGCCGTCCTCGTCCCCGCGGATGCCGACGACGCCTGGTCGGAAACCTTCCTGTCCGCGATGAAGGCCTACCCCGATCTGCCTGCCGACGCCAATGTCGAAGCGTGGCTCGTGACCATCGCCCACCGCAAGGCCATCGACGTCACCCGCGCGGCCGCCCGCCGCGCGATCCCCGTTGCCGAGACACCGGATACCGCCACGTCCCCCGCCGCCGGCGACGCCGAACCAGGCGCCGGCGCCGAACTGACTCAGGCACTCGCCAAGCTGCCCGCCAAGCAGAAACAAGCCATCGCCTACCACTACCTCGCCGGGCTGCCCTACGCCGAAGTCGCCGCCATCATCGGCGGCAGCGCCGACGCCGCGCGACGAGCCGCCGCCGATGGCATCGCCGCCCTCCGGCGTTCCTACCCAGGCGCCCCGTTTCCTGTTACCCGGCGGGCTCGGCCTTGGCGAGATCCACCTCGAACTCCAACCCGACCTCGTCGCGGAGCTTGAGCGCGCCGAAGAAGCCGGTGTACGGCTTGATCCCGAACGCGGTCTGGGCCAGCGTGGCGGCCCCCCGGTACTGGTCCGGGCCGGGCGTGGTCACCTGCAGCCGGGCCGGCTGGGTCTTGCCGTTGAGAGTGACCGTGCCCTCGATGGCGCCGCCGCTGGCCCCGGAGGGGATGATCCGCGACGACGCGAAACTCGCGGTGCCCCCGCCCAGGATCCCCTCCATTTGCTTCTTGATCTGGACGCGGTCCCCGTCGGTGAGCGGCTTGGCGCCGCCCTTCCCCTCGCGGACCTCCAGCGAGCCGAGGTCGAGTTCGGCGCTGACCGTCGCGGCGGTCAGGCCGCCGTCCTCCTCGGCGGGCACCTCGAGCCGGGCCGACCACCGGGTGACCTCGATGGTCAGGTCATGACCGGCCTTCGCGGCCAGCCCGGCCCGGCCGGTCTTGATGACGACGCGGCCCGCGTCCGGCCCGAGCCGGAAATTGCCTGTGTATGCAGCCACGGGCCAACCGTAAGGGGTCAGCGGGGCAACGGTCCACTGCTGGTTCCGGCGGGGTCGGACAAACGTGTCCGGCTCAGGGCGGTGGCAGGCCGGCTCAGGGCAGCGGGAAATCGCCGAACAGCTCGCGGATCCGGCGCAGGTCACGCAGCCGCGGCTCGGTGGCCCCGCCGACCCAGCGGCTGACCGTCTTCACCGAGACCCCGAGCTGGCGGGCGGCCACCTCCATGGTCATGCCCTCCCGGCGTAGCACGGCGGCCATCCAGTCGGCGAACGCCGTCTCGTCGGACCCGTCGCGCCCGAAGCCTGATCCGTCCCGCCCGGTCGCGGCGGCTTCCATGCCCGCGGCCTGGGACTTGAGCAGCGAGGCCAGCGCGTCGAGGCCCGCGGGCGTGACAACCTGGGCGCCGGAGCGCAGTACGTCGACCTCGACGTGGTCGGGGAAGATGCGGAAGGAGACGTTGATCGCGCCGGTCGAACCCGCCGCGTCCAGCAGCGCCTTGGCGACGGTCTCGCCTACCTCGCGGTTGTCCTGTTCGGACAGCGGGGACTGCGCCAGGCAGCGCTTGACGAAGTCGCGGATGTCGGGAATGGAAGATGGACGCGCAGCGAATGTCTGCGACAGGACCACGACGGGTACGACCTCAATGTTGTCGCTGATCAAGTCGGCTGGCTTGTCCATCGCCGCCCTCCGGTTCGCGCGGTTCACGGTAAACCGACCGGTGCGCGCAGTCACCGGGTATGACAACGAGGGTACGTGTAAAACGCCGGCGGAGACGAGCCAGAAGAGATGGACATATGTGTCTATCTACCCGACTGTTCTGTCTTGAGATCTCGCCTATGCAGGAATACTCTGTCGGTACCGGTGATGGCCCCGTCGCCAACCGCCGGCCTATTGTGAACATGTGATGAGCGGTCAGCGGGCCGGCGCATCTCGCCGGGGAGGCCCTGAGGCACGCCGAGAATGGTCTCGCGTGGCCCAGCGATACCGCATATCCCGTTCCGGCGGTGCCGACGCGCCGCGGACCCGGGGCCGCACCATGCACCGGCGTGATCCTGACGCGGGCAGCAGGCCGGTCGGCTTGGCTTCGGCTTGGCGGGCCCCGCGTCCCGCTCGCGCGTGACCTAACCAGGGCGCCCGCATGCACGGGCCGCCTAACGAAGGGGTGGCGCTATGACCCAGGCCGCGGAGGAGCCAGTCGTACATATCCTCTGGATGAATGGGGGCCTCGGCTGCGACGGGGACTCGGTGGCACTGACCGCCGCGACCCAGCCCAGCATCGAGGAGATCGCGCTAGGCGCCCTGCCGGGCCTGCCCAAGGTCGCGGTGCACTGGCCGCTGATCGACTTCGAATGCGGCCCCGAGCAGGGCGCCGATACCTTCATCGAGTGGTGGCACAAGGCCGACCGGGGTGAACTCGACCCGTTCGTCCTGGTGGTCGAGGGATCCATCCCGAACGAGGCGATCAAGTCGGAAGGCTACTGGTGCGGCTTCGGCAACAACCCGGCGACGGGCCAGCCGATGACCACCAGCGAATGGCTCGACCGGCTGGCGCCCAAGGCCACGGTGATCCTCGCGGTGGGCACCTGCGCCACCTATGGCGGCATCCACGCGATGGCGGGCAACCCGACCGGGGCCATGGGCGTACCCGACTACCTGGGCTGGGACTACAAGTCCAAGGCAGGGCTGCCGATCGTCTGCGTGCCCGGCTGCCCCATCCAGCCGGACAACCTGTCCGAGACCATCCTGTACCTGCTCTACCAGGTGGCGGGACAGGCGCCGATGATCCCGCTGGACGAGGCGCTGCGGCCGAAGTGGCTGTTCGAGGCCACGGTGCACCAGGGCTGCGACCGGGCCGGCTACTACGAGGAGGGCGAGTTCGCCACCGAGTACGGCGCGCCGAGCTGCCTGGTCAAGCTAGGCTGCTGGGGTCCCGTGGTCAAGTGCAACGTGCCCAAGCGAGGCTGGATCAACGGCGTGGGCGGCTGCCCGAACGTGGGCGGCATCTGCATCGCCTGCACGATGCCGGGCTTCCCCGACAAGTTCATGCCGTTCATGGACAAGCCGCCGGGAGCGACCGTGTCGACCACCGCCAGCGGCATGTACGGCACGGTGATACGCAGCCTCCGCGGCTTCACCGCCCGCACGGCGGACAAGGAACCGAAATGGCGTGTGAAGGGCTCTGAACTCCGCACCGGCTACCAGAAGACGTGGTGACGCGATGACTACCGAGGCCGAGTCCGAACTTACCGAGATGACCTGGGACCCCATCACCAGGATCGTCGGCAGCCTTGGCATCTACACCAAGATCGATTTCAAGGCCAAGAGGGTGGCGGAGTGCCACAGCACCTCGTCGATCTTCCGCGGCTACAGCATCTTCATGAAGGGGAAAGACCCCCGCGATGCGCACTTCATCACCAGCCGGATCTGCGGGATCTGCGGCGACAACCACGCCACCTGCTCGGTCTACAACCAGAACATGGCCTACGGCGTCCGGCCGCCGCACCTGGGCGAGTGGATCATCAACCTGGGTGAGTCCGCAGAGTACATGTTCGACCACAACATCTTCCAGGAGAACCTGGTCGGGGTGGACTTCTGCGAGAGGATGGTGGCCGAGACCAACCCCGGCGTGCTCGAGCTGGCCAATGCCACCGAGGCGCCGCACGCGGGCGACCACGGCTACCGCACCATCGGCGACATCATGCGCTCGCTCAACCCGCTCGAGGGCGAGTTCTACCGTGAGGCACTCCAGGTCAGCCGGTCCACCCGGGAGATGTTCTGCCTGATGGAGGGCCGTCACGTCCACCCGTCCACGCTCTATCCGGGCGGCGTGGGCACGGTCGCGACGGTGCAGCTGTTCACCGACTACCTGACCCGGCTGATGCGCTACGTGGAGTTCATGAAGCGGGTCGTTCCCATGCACGACGACCTCTTCGACTTCTTCTACGAGGCGCTGCCCGGCTACGAGGAAGTCGGCAGGCGGCGCGTGCTGCTCGGCTGCTGGGGCAGCCTGAACAACCCCGAGTACTGCGATTTCACCTACCGGAACATGGCCGACTGGGGCCGCAAGATGTTCGTCACCCCCGGCGTGGTGGTGGACGGGAAGCTGGTCACGACCAGCCTGGTCGACATCAACCTGGGCATCCGGATCCTGCTCGGTCACTCGTTCTACGAGGACTGGGAAGACAAGGAGATGTTCGTCACCCACGACGAGCTGGGCAACCCCATCGACCGGCGGCACCCGTGGAACCAGCACACGATCCCGCGGCCGGCCAAGCGCGACTTCGACGACAAGTACAGCTGGACCATGTCCCCGCGCTGGTTCGACGGCAAGGACTTCCTGCCGCTGGACACCGGCGGCGGCCCGATCGCCCGGCTTTGGGTGACCGCGCTGGCCGGCCTGGTCGACTGCGGCTACGTGCAGTCCACCGGTCACAGCGTGAAGATCAACCTGCCCAGGACCATGTCCCGGCCGGAAACCAGCTTCGAGTGGAAGATCCCGGTGGACAAGCAGGGCCAGCCACTGTCCAACGCGATCGAGCGGGACCGGGCCCGGACCTATTTCCAGGCCTACTCCGCCGGGGTGGCGCTGTACTTCGTCGAGCAGGCCCTCGCCGAGATCCGGGCCGGCCGGACCAAGACCTGGGAATCCTTCAACGTGCCCCAGGACGCGTTCAGCTGCGGTTTCACCGAGGCGGTACGCGGCGTGCTCTCGCACCACATGGTGATCAGGGACGGGAAGATCGCGAACTACCACCCGTACCCGCCCACGCCGTGGAACGGCAGCGTGCGAGACAGCTACGGGACTCCCGGGCCGTACGAGGACGCGGTGCAGAACACGCCGATCTTCGAGGAGAACCCGCCGGACAACTTCAAGGGCATCGACATCATGCGCGCGGTGCGCAGCTTCGACCCGTGCCTGCCGTGCGGGGTGCATATGTACCTGGGCGGCGGCAAGGTGCTCAAGACGGCGCACTCGCCGACGGGAGTGACCCTCGCGATGTAGAGGGGCGGGTCCGGCGTGAACGGTCCGGGAATCAGCGCTAGAGCCAACTGAGGAGGGTCGATGGCCGCTGGCCATGATGTCCAGGCGGCAGGCGAGCGGGTCGAGGCGCTGCTCGCCGAGCTGCGATCACATGCCGGGCCGCAGGTCGCGGCCACCGCGGAAGAACTGGTGAGCTGCCTGGTGGAGCTGTACGGCGCCGGGCTGGCGCAGATCGTCTCCATCCTCGGCGCCGAGGATGGAGACGGGTCCGGGCCGAGCAAGCTGGACAAGCTGGTGGCGGATCCGCTGGTGGAGAGCTTGCTGCTGGTGCACGACCTGCACCCGCTCGACACCAGCACCCGGATCAGGCGCGCGGTGGAGCAGGTGCTGCCCCAGCTCGGCGCGCACGCGGGCGAGATCGAGTACCACGGCCTCGACGACCAGGGCGTCGTCCACCTGCGGCTGGAGCGCACCGCCGGGGGCTGCCAGTCCACGGCGGGCACGATCCAGACGACCATCGAGCAGGCCGTGGCGGCGGCGGCGCCCGAAGCGGCCGGGGTCGACATCGAGGTGGTCGAGGCACCCGCCGAACCGACGCTGCTGCAGATCACCCGGCGCCCCGTAGGTCTTCAGGGAGCCCGGTGACCATAGAGGATCCCGGGACCGCAGGTGGTTTCGGGACAGGAGGGGGCGGACCGGGAAGGGCCGGGGTAACCGGGCTGCGCCGCTTCGTCAAACGGCCGCCCGGCGCGCGGGTGCCGTCGGCGGCTGCGGCTACGCCGAGCCCTCCGGATCCGGGCGCTCAATCAGGTCCGGGCGCCGGCGAGGCGCAGAACACCGAGCGGTGCGAGATGTGCCACACGGTCCTCGACGGTCGGCACGGGCACCTGGTCGACACCGACAAGCGCTCCATAGCCTGCGCCTGCCGCGCGTGCTACCTGCTGTTCACCCACGAGGGGGCAGCCGCGGGCCGGTACCGGGCGGTGCCCGAGCGGGTGTGCCACGACCCGGAACGGCCGCTGACCGACGCCGACTGGAACGAGCTGCAGATCCCGGTCGCCATGGCGTTCTTCTTCTTCAACTCGGAGCTGGGCCGGGTGGTGGCAGGGTACCCGAGCCCGGGCGGGACGACCGAGTGCGAGCTCGACCTCGCGGCCTGGGACCGGCTCGCCGCCACGCACCCGCTGCTCGGGGAGATCGCGCCCGACGTCGAGGCCATCTTCGTGAACCGGTCCGCGGGCGAGGTCTTCCTGATCCCGATCGACCTGTGTTACTCGCTGGTCGGCGAGCTCCGGCTGCTCTGGCAGGGGTTCGACGGCGGAGCGGAGGTCCGCGCCGCGCTGGCCGAGTTCCTGGCCGGCTTGCGGCGGCGGGCAGTCATCCTGGAACGGGAGCACTGACGTGGCCGACCTTATCTTCGGCTGTACCGGGACGAGTGCAGACCGGTACGCCGTGACACCGACCCTGTCCTTTCAGCTGGCCATCACCGAACGATCCGGCGTGCGGGTGCACGCGATCGCGCTGCGCTGCCAGATCCGCATCGAGCCGCACCGCCGCCGGTACTCCGCGACCGAGGCCGAACGGCTGCACGACCTGTTCGGCGACCCATCCCGCTGGGCCGACACGGTCAAGCCGATCCAGCTCGCCACGGTGACGGTGATGGTCCCCACGTTCATCGCGGTGACCGAGGTCGAGCTTCCGGTGCCCTGCACCTATGACCTGGAGGTGGCCTCGGCCCGCTACCTGCAGGGCCTGGACGACGGCACGATCCCGCTGCTGATGCTGTTCAGCGGGACCGTCTTCATCGCCACCGAGGAGGGTTTCTCGGTCGAGCTCGTGCCGTGGAGCGCCGAGGCCTCTTACCGGATGCCGGTGACCGTCTGGCGCGAGCTCGTCGACGCGCACTTCCCCGGCAGCGCGTGGCTGCGCTGCAGCCGGGAGACGCTGGACGCGCTGTCCGGGTTCAAGGCCCGGCACGCGCTGCCCACCTGGGACGCCACCCTGACCGCGCTGCTGTCCTCGGCCGAGGGCGGCGAGCCGGCCCTCGAGCCGGATCCCGGCGGTCCGGCGGAGACGGAGACGGAGACGGAGGCCAAGGGGGCGAGGCAGCCGTGACCCTCGACGCCGTCCGGAGCGTCGCCGACGCTGTCCTGTACGAGGGGTACATCCTGTATCCGTACCGGGCCTCGGCGCAGAAGAACCGCAGCCGCTGGCAGTTCGGCGTGGTCATGGCGCCCGGCTACGCCGCGGCCGACCCCTCGGAGACCAGCTTCACCCAGGCCGAGTGCGTCGTGGAGCACACCGGGCAGCCGACCGTCCAGGTCATCCTGCGGTTTCTCCAGGTCCAGCGGCGGACCACCGAGGGGCCCGGCGCCAACGGCGAGTCCTGGGACGAGGCGGTGGAGCGCGAGGTCGAGGTCACCGCGGACGCCGCCGCGCTGCTCGGCGGCGGCGTCGCCGAGGAGTTCGCCATCGACGGCGGCGAGGACCGCGAGACACTCGGCGGGGCCGATGGCGCGGCCGCGGGCACCAGATGGGCGGTCCGCCGCCGGGAGCCACTGGCCGGCGCGGTGTCGGTGCGGGCGGTCGAGGTCCCGGGCCCATGGCGCGCGCTGCGGCTCCAGGTTCGGGTGGAGAACCGGACCGTGCTGGGTACCGTGCCGGAGCACCGTGAGGACGCGCTCCCGTCGGCACTGGTCGCGGCGCACACCATCATCAGCGTCTCCGGCGGCGAGTTCATCTCGATGACCGACCCGCCGATCTGGGCGCGGCCGGCCGTGGCCGAATGCCAGAACGAGGGCGGCTGGCCGGTGCTGGCCGACCCCGGCGGCAGCCGCCAGGTCGTGCTGTCCTCTCCGATCATCCTGTATGACCACCCCGAACTCGCCGCGGAGAGCCCGGGCGAGCTCTACGACGGCACCGAGATCGACGAGATCCTCACGCTGCGCACGCTCGCTCTCTCCGACGACGAGAAGGCCGAGGCCCGGGCCACCGACCCGCGGGCGGCCGCGCTGCTGGACCGGATCGAGTCGATGGACGCGGAGACCATGGCGCGGCTGCACGGCACTGTGCGCCCGTCTGGCCGCTCGCCGCGGACGGCGATGGGCCAGCCAGGCGCCGGGCTGTCAGGCGCCGACGGCGGGCAGGCGGATACCGAGGAACCGGCGGTGCCCTGGTGGGACCCGGACGCGGACGCCTCCGTGTCCCCGGACACCGACAGCGTGACCATCGGCGGCCAGCAGATCGCCCGCGGCAGCATGGTCCGGCTGCAGCCGGGCGCGCGCCGCGCCGACGCGCAGGACATGTTCCTGGTCGGCCGGATCGCCGAGGTCCAGGCCGTGCTGTACGACGTCGGGGACCGCCCGTACCTGGCCGTGTCGCTGGCCGGCCAGCCGGACGAGGACCTGCGGATCGCGCACGGGCGCTTCCTGTACTTCGCCATCGACGAGGTAGAGCCCTGCGGGGCCAGGTCATGACCGGGCGGACGCTGGTGGCGGGCGTGGGCAACGTGTTCCTGCGCGACGACGCCTTCGGCGTCGAGGTGGTCCGGCTGCTGGCCGAGCGCCCGGTGCCGGACGGCGTGGAGATCCGCGACTTCGGCATCCGCGGCGTGCACCTGGCCTATGACCTGCTCAACGGCTGTGACCTGTTCGTCCTGGTGGACGCCGCGCCGCGCGGCGAACCGCCGGGCACGGTCAGCGTCCTGGAGGTCGAGGTGCCGGAGGCCGGCTCGCTTCCAGACGCGGTCATCGACGCGCACGGACTGACGCCGGACGACATCTTCGCGCTGCTCGCCTCGCTCGGCGGCCGGCCCGGGCGCAGCCTGGTGGTGGCCTGCGAGCCCGCCGACGTCAGCGCCGGGATGGGCCTGTCCGAGCCGGTCCAGGAAGCCTTGCCGCACGCCGTGCGGACAGTGCAGGAAATCCTCGCCCGCGCGACCGGCAACGCGACGGAGCCCGCGCCGGGCGAGGAGCGGGCAGAACCGCGCGAGGAGCAGGGAGAACTAGCCGAGTAGCCCGAGACAACGACGCCTGAGCCGGGGAAGGAGGTGCTTGGGATGCTGAGCAGGCTGGTCAAGGCGGCCGTCATCGCCGCCGTAATGGCGCTGGTGATCGAGTCGCTGCCGGACATCAAGCGATACCTCGAACTTCGCGAAATGTTACGCCCACGCCCGCCGGAGAGGAGGGCCGCCGCGCGGCATAGACACAGCACGGCATAGACACAGCACGGCATAGACACAGCACGGCGTCAATACAACAGGAGCGGAATGCACGAGTACGGTTTGGCCGAAGGCGTGCTGGCCACGGTGCGCCAGCGCGCCGAAGGCCGCAAGGTGGCCGGGATCCGGGTCCGGTTCGGCGTCAGGCACGCCGTCGACGAAGAATCCCTGGCTCAGGCGTTCAGCTTCGTGGCCGAGGGGACGGAAGCGGCCGGCGCCGCGGTCAAGCTCATCACGGTGCCGGCCACGATCGCCTGCCGGGACTGCGCCCTGACCGCCGAGACCACCGACGTGCTGGCCGTCTGCCCGCGCTGCGCCGGGGAGGACGTCGAGATCACCGGCGGCGACGAGATGACGCTCGAATCGGTAACCTACGAGCCGGTGCCGGCCCACGGCGCCGGCTGAGAGGGGATGGGTATGTGCCTGGGGATCCCGGCTCAGCTTGTGGCGGGTGATACCGGCCATCCCGACCTGGTGATGGTCGACATGGGCGGCGCGTCCCGCGCCGTCAACATCGGCCTGCTCGACGAGCGGCCAGGACCCGGCGAGTGGATCCTGGTGCACATGGGCTTCGCGCTGTCGACCATGACGGCACAGGAGGCGCAGGACGCGCTGGACGCGCTGGGGGCCGAACGCGATGCCGCCGACCGCGAGGCGGAGGCGCTGGCCGGGGACGCCGCCAGGGGGACGTCATGACCGGGCCGGCCCAGGACGGGCCGGCCCAGGACGGGCCGCTGATGTTCGTCAGGTACGCGTACCCGCCGAACGCTCTCGGTTACTGCGGCCCGGACGACTTCGCCGCCTTCCGCGAGTACGCGGTGGCCGGCGTGGTCGACCAGGGGCTGGTCCGGCTGGCTCAGGCGTTCTCCGGCGCGTGGCCGTACCTGGAGCTGATCTCGGCCGGCTGCGGCATCAAGGACCCGCTGGACCACCGGGTGGTGGAGGCCTACTGGGTGGGCAACGACCTGCTCGACCGGGTTCCCGTCGCCGAGATCGGCGACTCGATGGCGGACCGGTTCCGGCAGCGGGTGGGCAACAAGTTCCAGTTCCTCGCCGAGGGCGTACTGGCCGGCGGCGTGCCGCACCACAGCTTCCACGTCTTCGGCGTGTACCCGTGGGTGGGCCTGCTCGGCGACGACCGCAAGGCCAAGCATGCGCTGATGGTCCTGGACCGGTGCCGGATCAGGTGGGGGAAGGTGACCGCCGTCCACGGCGATCAGGCGGCCGTGGAGTACCGGCCGCTGTGCTGGGACGGGCGGCTGCTCACCCTGGGCGAGCCCGCCCACGAGATGGCCCGGCTGGCCCTAGACGGCACGGTCCTCGCCCGCGACATCGGCCCGGGCGACGTGGTGTCACTGCACTGGGACTGGGTCTGCGACCGGCTCACCACACGCCAGCTCCGCGCATTGCGCATGTACACCACGCGCCACCTGGACATGGTCAACCACCGCGTGGAGCACCCAGGCCCGCTCGCCGTCCTCGGCTGAACGCGTGGGCCTGGCCCGCGCCAGGCCCGGTCCAACCACGGCGATGTGACATCGGTGTTGCTATATAACCACGACGATGTCACATCGGTGTGGTCGGCACCCCCCGACCCCGTGGGACGGAAAGTGTCTTACGGGGCCTGAGTTACTCATGGTGCGGAGAGGCGCGGGGCCGGCGGACAGCGTGAGGTGGCTGTGCCCGTCGACCATCCCGGGCACGATCGTGGTGCCGCCGACGTCGACGATCTCGCCGTCCGCGGGGAGCGTGCCCTCGGCCGTCGGCGAACGCCGCGTCGCGATGGAGGTTCACGCCGGCGTGACCACGAACTGGCGCAGGTACAGGTCGCGGAACGTCACCGGGCCGCGGGGACCGGGCACCGCGTCGATGTTGATCCCGGTCTCCGGCACCGAGAACAGCTTGAAGCCATCCAGCAGGCGGGTGGTCGAGTTCCAGAACGCGCCGGTGCCGGCGTACGCGCCGAGGAACTCCTCCGCCGCGGCCCGGTCGTCGGTGACGATCGCCGCGGCCAGCCCCGAGGTCTCCTCGTTGGCCAGCACGGCCGCGGCGCGCGGCCCGTCGGCCGGGGCCACCGTCACGGTCGCCTCGCGTCCCGCGTCCAGCGCCCACTCGTGGCCGAGGGGGTGGGCGTGCGGCGGCAGCGACGCGGCGATCCCCAGCCGGTCAAGCAGCGCACCGACGCGCGGCACCAGCTCGTCCCACACACCGGGGTCCACCAGCAGCAGGTTGAGCCGGTTGCACACGCCAAGCCGGTCCAGGCTGGCCTCGATCAGCCGCTCCGCCATGGCCAGGTCGGCGCGGGCGTCGGCGTACAGGACCGCGCCGCCGTCGGCGTGCGCCATCGTGCGCACCCCGTGCCGTGCCGCCTCGGCGGCCAGCGAGCGGGTGCTGTCCCCGCTGCCGCGCAGGATCACCAGCGGGATCAGGCCGGGCTGGCTGACCAGCGCCCGGGCGGAGGATTGCCCGGGCACCCGGACCAGCTGGATCATGGCCGGGTCGAGCCCGGCGCCGGCCAGCGCGGGCGCGATGACCTCGTCCGCCAGCGCGACGGCCGAACGGATCGCCGCCGAGCCGGTCCGCAGCACGCCCGCGTTGCGCGACTTGACGAACTGCGAGGCGATGTCCACCACCACGTTCGGCCTGGCCTCGAAGTTGGCCCCGATCACGCCCACCGGCCTGCGGCGCTCGGTGAGCCGCAGCCCGCCGGGCAGCTCCCTGACCGTCCGCAGGGACGGTTCGGCCGGGACCCCGGCCAGCGCCCGGAGCTGGCCGGCGATGGCCTCCAGCCGCGCCTCGTCCAGCCGCAGCCGGTCAAGCAGCGCGCCGGCGATCCCGTCGGCCCGGGCCGCCGCCATGTCCGCCGCGTTGGCCTCGAGCACAGGGCCGGACCGGCGGGCCAGCTGGTCGGCGATCGCGCGCAGCGCCTCGTCGAGCCGTTCGCCGGGGACGCCGGCCAGGTCGGCGACCGTGCCGCGGGCGGCGCGCGCGGCCTCTTCCACCGCCTTGCTCGCATCGGCTTCGGTGGCGAGGGTCCCGTCAGCAGTCATTACCTATCTCCTGGATTGGTGAGCCTTACGGATTCCAGGCTACGCAGCGGCGGGGCTTCAAGCCCGCAGTAGATCCCGCGCGGCGTCGTCTCGACGCACCTGGTCCGGGACGGGTTACGGATGGTGGCCGCGGCCAGCACGCCCCCGGCGGCGCAGAACGCCGCCGCCATTATCGCCGCCATCTTGAAGCCGTGGGCGAGCGCGGCCGGGTGCAGGTAGCTGTCGCCGGTGATGCCGGCCAGCGCGGGCAGCACCGCCACCGCGATCAGGCCGGCCGCCCGGGCCACGTCGTTGTTGACCGCCGAGGCGATGCCCGCGTGGTCCGCCGGGGCGGCCGCCAGCGCCGTCGCGGTCAGCGGCGCCACGTTGATCGCCACCCCGAACCCGAACACCACCACCGCGGGCAGCACCGCGGTCAGGTAGTCGCCGGAATCCCCGATCCGGGTGAACAAGAGCAGCGACGCGGCGATGACCAGCGGCCCGACGGTCATCTGCAGCCGCGGCCCGATCCTGGCCGCCAGGGCGCCCGAGCGGGAGGAAAGCACGAGCATGATGAGGGTCACCGGCAGCAGCGACGCGCCCGCCGCGACCGGGCTGTAACCGTGCGCCACCTGCAGCACGATGGGCACCAGGAACAGCAGCCCGCCCAGCGCCGCGTAGACGACGAACGTCACCGCGTTGGCCGCGGAGAACTGCCGGGATTTGAACACCCCGAGCGGCAGCATGGGCTCCGACTCCCTCGCCTCGACCAGGATGAACAGGCCGAGCAGGATCAGCCCCGCCGCCAGCGGCACCAGCACGGACACCGATCCCCAGCTGTCCGCCGACGCCGCGATCAGCCCGTAGGTGATCCCGGCCAGCGCGCCGCTGATGCAGATCGCGCCCTTGACGTCCAGCCGCGGCACGGGACCCGGCGCCTTTGTCTCGGGCACGTGCCTAGCGGCGATGGCCACGACCGCCACCGCCAGCGGCAGGTTGATGAAGAACACCAGCCGCCAGGACACCGCGCCGATCAGCCACCCGCCGAGGAACGGGCCGATCGCGGTGGCCAGGCCGCCCAGGCCCGACCACGCGCCGATGGCGGCTCCGCGGTCCTCCTCGGCGAAGGACGCCTGCAGGATGGCCAGGCTGCCCGGGGTCAGCAGTGCCCCGCCGACGCCCTGCAGGCCGCGGGCCGCGATCAGCACCGCGGCGTTCGGCGCCAGCCCGCACAGCAGCGACGCGATGGCGAACCACACGGTGCCGATGACGAACATCTTCCGCCGCCCGTAGCTGTCCCCGAGCGTCCCGCCGAGCAGCAGCAGCCCGGCCAGGGTCAGCGTGTAGGCGTCCACCACCCACTGCAGGCTGGCCACGCCGGCGTGGAAATCCCGCCCGATGGCCGGCAGCGCGATGCCCACCACGGTCGCGTCGAGGGCGGCCATGCCCGAGCCGAGCACGGTGGCGGTCACCACCCACCGGCCCGGCGCGCTCGACATCCGCAGGGCCGGGCTCGCCGCTTGCGGCGTAGCAATCTCGCTCATGTGCCCTTCCCCCAGGAAACCGCAGATCGTGGCGACGGTGGCAGGCACCGCGGTCCGTTCGGGATCATGAATTCAAACTAGTCCGAACGGACGGGGGTGGCACCTTCCTCCGCCGCCGTCGGGTCCGGCTGGGTCGGCGCGGTCCGGGCCGAGCCTGGGCGGGTGGCCAGCACGGAGCCGCCGAGGATTAGCACGAACGCCACGCCGATGGCCGGGGTCAGCCGCTCGCCCAAGATGATGACGCCGAGCGCCACCGCGACGGCCGGGTTGATGTAGGTGATGACGGTGGCGCGGGCCGGGCCGACCTCGGCGATCAGCCGGAAGAAGACCAGGAACGCGGCCGCGGTGCAGATCACCCCGAGCCCGGCCAGCGCCGCGAGCACCTGGACCGACGGCACCGAACGCGGCCAGGTCAGCGCGGCGAACGGCGCGTAGACGACCGCGGCCGCGCCCAGGCAGACCGCGTTGACCGCGACCGGCGGCAGGTCGGCCAGCTTGCGGTTGGCGATCAGCGGCCCGATGGAGTAGCCGAGCGCGGTGAGCAGCACCTCGATGACCGGCAGCGTACCGCCGCGGCCCGCGCCGGGCCCGGCGAGCAGCGCGACGCCGCCCAGGCCGATCGCCAGGCCGGCCCACCGGACCCCGCTCTGCTGGCCTTCATTGGGGCGACCGCCGCCGCGGGTCAGCCAGGCCAGCAGCGCGCCGAAGATGGGCACCGCCGCGATGAGCAGCCCGCTGGTGGAGCTGGGCAGGTGCTTCTCGGCGCTGGAAAGCAGCGCGAACGGCCCGACGATCTCGGTCGCGGTGAACAGGGCCAGCCAGCCCAGGTGCCCCTTCAGCGCGCCCAGGTAGCCGCCGCGGACGGCCGCGGGCAGCAGCAGCAGCGAGCCGAGCGCCACCCGGGTGAAGACCAGCACCGGCACCGAGACGCCGCCGTCCGCCACCTTGATGAGCAGGTAGGGGATCCCCCAGATCACACCCATCGCGGCGAACAGCAGCCACCCGCGCCTACTCAAGCCGCCCCTCCTGCCGGTCAGGCCCGGTTGTTGCCTGACCCCCGGTTGTTGCCTGATACAGAGTAGACCGGGTTCGCCGGGATCTAAATGTTCAGGCAGACGGCCAGCCGGCCGACGTTCACGCAGACGCCGCCTGAGCCCCGCGCCATGCTGCTCGGCGCGGGTTCCGGCGCGGACGAGGACGGCGCGGCCGCTCCCTGGGGCGAGGTGGCGCCGGCCGCGGGCGTGGGCCCGCTGAGGGTTATCCCGCCGCCGCTGCCGCTACCGGTGCCTGCGCCGCTACCGCCGCCGCTACCGCCGCCGGTGCCTGCGCCGCGGCCCTGGCCACCGCCGGCCGCGGCCAGGCTGGGCGGCCTGGCCAGCGAGGATCCAGCCAGGCCGCCCGACCCCGGCTGGGTCAGCTGCCTGCTGTCGGACCCCTGCCCCAGATCACCCGGGCCGCCCAGCCCCGCCGCCCGGCCGTGCGACGCCCCGGAGCTGGGCATCGCGCCGGCCGGGGTCACCGGCGACGTGCCGGAGGCCGACGACTGGGTGCCGGTCCGCGGGGCGGGCAGGACCCGGATCGAGACGGTGGACAGGAGCAGGAACGCGATCGCCCCGCCGGAGAGCACCATGACCGGCACGGTGCTGCCCGCCGGGTGCAGGCGGAACACGGCGCCGACCCGCCCGATGGCGGTCCTGATCCGGTCGGCGAGCAGCGCGAACACCAGCTGCACAGCGGGCAGCCGCGGGCAGTGACCCATCCGGGCCGACAGCCGGAGCCGGCGCAGCGCCGACCCGCGCTCCGGGGTGGTCAGGCCGGACAGCAGGTAGACCGTGGTGGTGCGGCCATGACGCTCAGCCGCGGCGTGTAATCCCGGGGAAAACTCGTTCGAATCGCGGTAGCGGATCCTAATCATGGCTCAGCCAATTGACGCATGTCATGTGCACTACCTTTAAGAGGAATGGAAACGGCAAGTGCACGCCCCCCCACTGAGGCGTTCGCAACCGTACTATAGCTCAGAGGCATACCTCGGTCACGCTAAACAACACCGATTCCCCCTGGCCAGCGGGCCGGTTAGGCTGCCAGGGTGAGTGAGCCAAAGGGCCGCGGTGCTGCCTGGACCGAGGAGCGAGGGACGAGCGACGAGGGCCCGCCGCCGCAGGCGGCCAGGCAAGCAACGCAGCGCCTCGAAAGCGGCCCGGAGGCGAGCGGGAAGACAGGGCCAGGCCGCGCCGGGGATTCCGGCGGTTTCGGCACTCGCTGGGCGCTGCTCATCTCGGTCGCGGGCGGCCTGGCGCTGTACGCCTCCTTCCCCCCGGTCGGCGCCTGGCCGCTGGCGGTGCTCGGGCCGGCGCTGCTCGTCGTCGCGCTGACCGGCCGGAGCCTGCGGGGGTCGTTCGGCTGCGGGCTGGCGTTCGGCCTGGCGCTGTTCATGCCCCTGCTGTCCTGGCTGGTCAACGAGGCCTGGTACGCGTGGTTCGGGCTGGCGGGGGCCCTGACGGTCATCTTCGCGGTGCTCGCCGTCGGCCAGCGGGTGCTGCTCGCCCTGCCGTACTGGCCGGCCGCAGTGGCGGGCTGGTGGGTTCTGGTCGAGGGCGTCAGGGACCGGTGGCCCTATGCCTTCCCGTGGGGCCGGCTGGCGATGAGCCAGTCCGTCGCGCCGGACGTCCGCTGGGTCGCGGTCGGCGGCGTGCCGCTGCTGAGCTTCCTGGTCGCCCTGACCGGCGCCATGCTCGCCCGGGCCGCGCTCTGTTATCTCGGGGGGAACGATCCCCCCCAGACCCCCCCTGCTCACGGGGGGGCTGCCCGCCCCCCCGTACCCCCCCGGGGAGGGGCTGCCCGCCCCCCCGGGCCCCCCCGGGGAGGGGCTGCCCGCCCCCCCGGGCCTCTCGGGCCGGTGCTGGCCGCGGTGGTGACGGGCGGGCTGGTGCTGGCCGGCGGGCTGCTGCCGGTCGACCCGACCGGAGGCGCGCCGACGGCCCAGGTGGCCGCGATCCAAGGAAACGTGCCCCGGGCCAGGAACCTGCCGCAGCAGCTGAGCGCCCCCGAGGTCACGCAGAACCACGCCGAGGCCACGCTGCGGCTGGCCGCGCAGGTCAAGGCCGGCCAGCGGCCCGCGCCGGACATCGTGATCTGGCCGGAGAACTCCACCGACCTGGACCCGTTCCAGAACCCTGCTGTCTATAGCCAGCTCGCCGGGGCGGTAGCCGCCGTCGGCCGCCCGGTCCTGGTCGGCGAGGTCCTGAACAACCCGAGGCGTAACGTCGGCCAGCTCTGGGTGCCCGGCCGCGGCCCGACCACGGCCTACGTCAAGCGCCAACTCGTGCCGTTCGGCGAGTACATCCCGTTCCGCGGCATCATCTCCAGCTTCAGTTCCCTCCCGGCGCTGCAGCCGGTCGACTTCAGCCCCGGCCGGCGGGCCGTCGTGTTCGGCGTCGGGAAGATCAGGCTGGGCGACGTGATCTGCTACGAGGTGGGCTTCGACAACCTGGTGCGGTCCGAGGTCACGGCGGGGGCGAACCTGCTCGCGGTGCAGTCCAACGACGCCGACTTCGAGATCGACGGCCAGCTGGGCGAGACCGAGCAGCAGACGGCGATGGCCAGGATCCGGGCGGTGGAGACCGACCGCGCCGTGGTGTACGCCTCGACCACCGGCGAGAGCACGATCATCGCGCCGGACGGCGGGCTGATCGCGCACAGCGGCGTCTGGCGGCAGGCCATCCTCGACGCCCGGGTCCCGCTGGTGAGCTACCGCACGCTGGCGGACCGGGTCGGGGCGTGGCCGGAGTACGTGATCATCATGCTCACCGTGCTCGCGCTGGCCTGGGCGGTGCTGAGGTCCGTCTCGTCCCGTCGGGGGCAGAGCCGGGCCGAGACGGCGTGAATCTCTCGTAACCCCCGGGCCGCTTCGGACGTCTTTATAAGACGAAGAGGGGATCTTCGGCTCATCACGCGCGTCCGTAAGCACCACATAAGATGCGTGGAGACACGCAAGACGGGGCATCGCGGGCCCGGTACTCCGCGTAAAGGAGGGTCACCGTGCGTGGCACAGACCGCAGGCCGGCCAGGTGGGTGCGACGGTACGCCGGCGTCGCCGCGGCGGTGGCCATCAGCCTGCTGGCCACCGCGTGCAGCGGCGGCGGCCACGCCTCCACCCCCGGTCAGACCAAGGCCCAGGCCTCCGCGTCGGCCAAGGCGCACGTAGCGGCGCTCGCGAAAGACCTGAAGATCACCCCGGCGGACGGCAGCCACGGCGTCGACCCCTCGGCCGGCATCAGCGTCACCGCCGTCAAGGGCAAGGTGACCAACGTCACGGTGCGCACCTCCGGCGACGCGGTGTCCGGCAGCATGAGCGCCGGCGGCAAGGCCTGGCACAGCGCGCGGAACCTGGACGTGTCGCAGAGCTACACGGTGACCGCCACCGGCACCGCGCCCAGCGGCGAGAAGATCACCACGACGAGCACCTTCCGCACCGTGACGCCCGCGCAGACCTTCCACGCCCAGATCTTCGAGGGGTACAAGCAGACCTACGGTGTCGGCATGCCGATCATCTTGACGTTCAGCCAGCCGGTCACGAACAAGGCAGCGGTCGAGCGGTCGCTCGAGCTCACCACGTCCAAGCCGGTGATCGGCGCCTGGTACTGGGACGGCGACCAGCACCTGTACTTCCGGCCGCGGGACTACTGGCCGGCCGACACCACGGTCAGCTTCACCGGCCACCTGAACGGGGTGGAGGGCGCCAAGGGCGTGTACGGCGCCGCCAACCTGACCCAGACCTTCGACATCGGCCGGTCGCTGATCGCCGTGGCCAGCACGACCACGCACCGCACCCAGATCTACCTGAACGGCAAGCTCGCCTACCGGTGGCCGATCAGCACCGGCCGGGCCAGCCTGCCGACCCCGGATGGCACCTATCTGAGCGTGGAGAAGGCCAACCCGGTCCGGATGGTCGGCGGCGGCGCGCGCGGCAGCGCCGGCTACTACAACGAGCTGGTCAACTACGCGGTCCGGTTCACCTTCAGCGGCGACTACTACCACTCGGCCCCCTGGTCGGTGGTGAACCAGGGCACCACGAACGTGAGCCATGGGTGCGTGAACCTGCCGCCCGCCGCCGCGGTGACCTACTACAACATGTCCATCCCCGGCGACCCGATCACCGTCACCGCCAGCATGGCCGCGGGCAAGTGGGACGACGGCTGGACCATGTGGTTCCTGCCCTGGTCGAAGTACCTGAAGGGGAGCGCGCTCGGCCAGGCCGTGCAGGCCGGACCGAGCGGCAGCACGTTCGTCTCGCCAACGTCGCTACCCGCCAGCACCGCCACCGCGCCGCTCGGCACCTCCGCGTCCGGCAACTACTACGCCGGCTCGGCGAACCTCGGGTAATCCCGGCGGCTCCGGCTACTGGCCTGGCCTGGCGGCCCGGCGGCCCCCGGCTACCAGCCTGGCCTGCCGACGATGGCGGCCCCGGCGGCCCCGGCGGCCCCGGCGGCGAACTTAATCCATTCAGTGATCTGATCTTGCGGCGAACCGGTGCAAAAGAGTAGGAAAGGTGAGTTGCCGGGCTGGGTTAACAGGGTCCAGGTCCGGCCGCTGACTTGGAGGTGGGGCATTGACCTTGCGGACGAAACGAGCAAAGGTTCTCGCCGTCGGAGCGGTCGCCGGAGCCGCCGCGGCGCTGACCGTGGGCCTGTCCGCGCCGAGCGGCGCGACGGCCACAGCCAGCCATGGCCGCGGCGGTGACCAGCAGGCACGCCTGGACCGGGCGTTCATCATCGTGCTGGAGAACCATTCACAGAAAAGCGTGATCGGCGACCTCAACGCGCCGTACATCACCTCGCTGGCGCAGCAGTACGGCCAGGCCGCGAACTACTTCGGCGTGACGCACCCGAGCGAGCCGAACTACATCGCCATGATCGGCGGATCGAACTGGTTCACCAACAATGACAACCCGGCGAACAGGTTCGACCACACCAACCTGGTCGACGAACTGGACGCCAGCCACATCGGCTGGGGCGCCTACATGGAGGCGCTGCCCTCCGATCCGCTCGCCGACTTCTGGCCGTCGAGCGCCGATCCGCTGTACGCGTCCAAGCACAACCCGTTCGCGCTGTTCACCGACATCCGAGACAATCCGGCCCGGGTGGCCGACATCAAGCCGTACACCGCCCTCGCGGGCGACCTGAATAGCCCGCACGCACCCCGGTTCGTATTCATCTCGCCGGATCAGTGCAACGACATGCACGGCGGGGTGAACCACGCGATCAGCGGGCACCCGGAGACCCCCTGCCCGTTCAACAGCGCCAATGACGACCCGAACGACATCGCGCTGAAGCACAAGGCCGACGCCTTCGTCAAGGGCGCGGTGACCACGATCATGTCCAGCCGGGCCTGGACGCGGCACAGCGCCATCTTCATCGTCGCCGACGAGGGCGACTTCACCGGCAACGCGGTCAACGGCGGCTGGGACTCCCCGGCCGGGTGCTGTGACTCCCCCGTGCTGCCCGCCGGCGACCCGGACATCAGCGCCAGCTGGCCAGGCGGCCTGTACGGCGGCGCGCTGGTGCCCGCGGTGGTGGTCGACCCCAGCGGGCCGCACCACTTCGTCAGCAACGTCGCCTACAACCACTACTCGCTGCTGCGCACCATCGAGGACGCCTGGGACCTGCCCGAGCTCGTCTTCACCAGCGACCACGCTCAGGTCGCCGCGATGAACGAATTCCTCGGTCACTGATTCCCGGCACTGACGGCCGCGCCCGGACAGACGACTGCGGGGCTGGCCCGCCGTGAGCGAGACCAGCCCCGCAGCCCGGGTGGGCGCGGCACTAGGAGGTATGCCGCGCCTGTCGGCTACTCACCTGACGGGTCCATCAGCTGATGGTGGTCACGGCCCTTACGCTGGCCGCCCTGGCTCGTCCACTGCTGCCAGATCTGCTGCCAGGCCGCCTGCGCGCCAACGCCGCCGCCGGTGCCACCATCGCCCGTGCCACCGCCGCCGCCACCGGTCGCGCCCGCTCCGCCGACGATGCTCGCCTGCTGCGGGGTGGTGTTGATGGTGGCCGACGTGGTCGCGCCAGCCCCGTCGAGGACGACCGTGACGGGATTGGTCAGGCCGAAGCTCTTGCAGCCCAGGTTGTCGAAGGACATGAGCAGCCGGTTGGCCAGGAAGGTGAACAGGTCCTCGCCCACGGCCGGCACCGGTGACGGGCCGCCGGCGAAGACGGCCTGGTTAGCCGCCAGGAACGGGCCCTGGATGTTGATCATGTTCTGGCAGTAGTTGGCCGGGCTGTCGTTCCGGTCGTTCTGCCGGTTGATCGCCGCCTGGCCGACCTCGGCCCGGTACAGGTTGGTCTTGGCCGGGTCGAGCTGGCCGTTGATGTCCAGCACCATTTCGTCGTTCTCCGGCACCAGGGCGGCGACCCTCGGCTGGTTCCTGGCGGCCAGGAGTTCGTCGAGCGCCTGCGAGGTGGCCGGGGTGTTGTTGTTCGCCAGGTCGGGCGCCGTGAACGGGGTGCAGCCGAGCGCCGGGTCCATGAACCTGTCGATCAGGGCGTTGTCGCTGCCGTTGCCCAGCGCCTGCTTACCCGTCATATTGGCCTCGTTGGCCGCGGTGTCCTGCGCGGTCTGGCCGGTGGTCGGGTTGAGCAGGTAAACGCTGGTCACGTTGTCGCTCTGGTCCTGGTCGACCATTTCGAAGTTACGGACGGTCGGGCAGGTACTACCCGTGCCGAGCCGACCCGCGGTCGGCACGATCTTCGCCGAGGTCCCGGCCCTGGGCACGTGCACCCGCCCGACGGCCATCAGCGCGTACGCCGCGCGGAAGAAGTTGATGCCGTTGCAGAACGACTGCTGGCCGAAGACCGATCCCAGGCCGTTGACGCAGCGGCCCTGGCGCAGCGCGTTGGGCGTCGCGCCCACCTGGGTCAGGTTCGTGCCGTTGAACCCGAAGTCGATGGTGACGATCGCGTTCCTGGGCAGCTTCGGCACCACCGGCGCGGCGGCCGGGGTGGTCCCCTGCGTGATGACCAGGGGGTTGTAGACCGACAGCGCACCGGTGCGCGGGTCCAGGATGGTGGCCTGGACGAACGCCCCGAGGTTGGCCGCGTTGGTCATGGTGCAGCCGGAGTTCGCCGCCGACGTCCCGGCCGGGCCGGTGAGCTGGTACGGCGTCGCCAGGCCCTGCGCACTGAGCGGGTGGGCCGGGACGATGATGTCGCAGTTCGGATTGTTCGACGACACGGCCTGCACGGCCGGGGCCGTGGACACGGCCCGCGCGGAGGCCGAGGCACCCAGGGACGACTGCTGTATGTGCGTGGTGTTACCGCCCGAGACCGCAAGGACGATTCCGAGAGTCAGGCCCAACGCCATCGGAATGGCGAGAGGTACCGCAATACGTGCCGCACGGCTCTTACTGCCGCGGCGGCGCCATGCGGACCTATGCCCTCTGAGCATTCAATCCACCTCCATGGATGTCCCCTATGACGCTCCCGGTGCATCACCGTAGAGCTGAGACGATGACGACATCGGAGAATTCAGAAGATTCTCGCCATGTATGGGTTTTTAGGGTTTTGCCTGCTGCGGCGGCCAGGCCGCGGTAATTCTTGCGAAGTCCTTACGTCGCGGGTCAACGGGCATCTGGATGAACCGCGATTGCCCCGTGATAGGCCAGGAGACCCTGGGTTTCCAGGGTCTCCTGGCCTGGGATAGCTGAGCGGGCTGGTTCTTCAGGACGCGCCAGTTCGGGCGCGACCGCCGTGGGCCATCTGCCTACTCGTGCCCGTCCCGGCCGGGCATGAAGTCGGCCCACCAGTTGTGGTGCCCGGCGCCGCGGCCGCGGCCGTTCCCGCCGCCCGCGACCTTGGCCTTCTGCGGCGTAGTGTTGAACGTCGCGCCGGTCGCCACGCCGTTCGCGTCGAGCGTCAGCGTGACGGGGTTGGTCAGCCCGTAGTTCTTGCAGTTCAGGTTGTCGAACGAGCCACTCAGCCTAGCCGCGAGGAAGTTGGCCAGGTTGTTGCCGAGGGCCGGCACCGGCGATGCTGTCCCGGTTTCCATGGGCGCGTCCAGCTGCAGCCTGGGCGTCGCGATGTTGATCATGTCCTGGCAGTACCGTGCCGCATTCCGTGCGGTGTTGGTGTTAAACCGGAGCAGAGGCTGGTCGGTCTCGATCCGGTAGGTGTCGGTCTTGCCGAGGCTGAACTGCCCGCCGACCAGGAGCTGCGGGTTGTTGACCGGGAGCAGCGCGACTGTGCCCTTCTGGTTCTGCCGGGCGCTGAGCTCGTTCAGCGCCTGCGACGCGCTCGCCCCGTTCGGGTTGGTGGCGTTGGGGGCCGTGAACGGCGTGCAGCCGAGCGCGGGGTCCACGAACTTATCCAGCAGACCGTTGTCGCTGCCGTTGCTTTCGGTCGTGTCCTGGGTCAGGTTGGCCTGGTTGGCCGCGGTGGCCTGCGCGGTCTGGCCGGTGGCCGGGTTGAACAGGTAGCTCGCCACCGCGTTGTCGCTCTGGTCCTGGTCGATCAGGGCGAAGTCACGGGTGGTCTGGCAGGCCTGGCCGTCCTTGCCGGTGCCCGCGGCCGGGATCTTCAGGAGGCCGCGCGCGATCTCGAAGTTGGCCATCCGGTAGAAGTTGGCTGCGTTGCACTGCGGCGTCTGGTTGATCAGCGAGTTCCCGAAGGCGTCGATGCAGTTCCCCTGCCTCGCGCCCCGGCCGACCAGGGCCAGCGCGTTGCCGTTGTAGCCGACGCTGAGGATGACCTGCGAACCCGCCGCGATCGTCGGCGGCGTCGGCGCCACGGCCGGCTGGGTGCCCTGGTTGATCACCAGCGGGTCGTACACCTGAAGCTGGCCGTTCGGCGCCAGGATCGTGGCGTCCACGAACACGCCTTCTGTGCCGCCGTTGGCCCAGGTGCAGCCGTCCCCGAGCTCCCACGGCGTGGCCAGGCCCTGGGCGCTCAGCGGGTGGGCCGGCACGGTCACCGTGCAGTTCGTCGAGTTCGCCGCCTCGGCTGGCGTCTGGGTGAAGCTGAACGCGTTCCCTGCCGCATCCACCGCATTCGATCCGGCCAGGCCGGGACGGCCCGCGGGGTTGATGGGAGGAATGCCCGCGACGGCGGCTGCGACCGGCGCCGGTGCGCCGGATGCCGACGGGCAGGGGGCCGCGGCGCTGGCGCTCGCGGCAGGTGTTGCCGGGCTCCCGCTCGCCGCGGGGGCCGCGGCGCTGGCGCTGGCCGCGGCTGAGGCGCAAGCGCCCATGGCCGATTGCTCAATCGGCGTAGCCTTACCACCGCCCGAGACCGCGAGGATGATCCCGAGCGTCAGGCCCAACGCCATCGGAATGGCGAGAGGGACCGCAATACGTGCCGCACGGCTGCTACCACCGCGGCGGCGCCATGCGGACCTATGCCCGCTGAGCATTCAATCCACCTCCATGGACGTCCCCTAATGACGCTCCCGGTGCATCACCGTAGACCCGGGCCGCTGACAAGATCAGCGAATTCAGAAGATTCGCTCCATGTAAGGTTTTTTTAAGGTTTAGCGGGAGGGGGCACCCAAACCTCTGAAATTCCTTGCCAAGTCCTTACGTCGCAGGTCAGGGCGCATTTGGAGGGATCGAGATAGCCTCGTGATAGGTGAGTGCACGTGCATCTTAGTGCCGCAACCGATTGCGACAGCGGACAGCACAGCGGACAGCACAGCGGACGGTAGATGGCGTTGGTTACATGCGAGAAGGCCCCGGGTCGCCCCGGGGCCTTCTCGCCATGGATTGCTGAGCGGGCTGATTGTTCAGGACACGCCAGCTCGGGCGCTCCCGCCGTGGATCACGTTGCTACATGTGTCCACGCCTGCCCGGCATGAAGTTGCCCCGGTTGCGCGCGCCACCCCCACCGCGGCCGGCGCCGGCGCCCGTGGTGGTACCGGTGACCTTGGCGGTCTGCTTGGCGGTGTTGAACGTCGCGCCGATCGCGACGCCGTTCCCGTCGAGCTGCAGCGTGACCGGGTTGGTCAGCCCGAAGTTCTGGCAGTTCAGGTTGCCGAACGAGCCGCTCAGCCGGGCCGCGAGGAAGTTGGCCAGGTTGTTGCCGAGCGCCGGGACGGGCGAGGCGGTGCCGGTTTCCATGTTCGCGTCAAGCATCAGCCTGGGGGTCTGGATGTTGACCATGTTCTGGCAGTACATCGCCGCGTTCTGCGAGGTGTTCGTGCGGGCCAGCGGCCGCTGGTCGGTCTCGATCCGGTAGGTGTTGGTCTTGCCGACGCTGAAATTGCCGCCGACCAGCAGCTGCGGGTTGTTGACCGGGAGCAGCGCGATCGTGCCCTGCTGGTTCTGCCGGGCGCTCAGCTCGTCAAGCGCCTGCGACCCGCTCGTGCCGTTCGGACTGGTGGTGTTGGTGGCGGTGAACGGGGTGCAGCCGAGCGCGACGTCGACGAATTTGTTCAGCAGGCCGTTGTCGCTACCGTTGCCCTGGGGCGTGGCCCCGGCTATGGCCGCCGCGTTGGCCGCGGTGTTCTGCGCGGTCTGGCCGGTGTTCGCGTTGAACAGGTAGCTGCCCACGACGTTGTCGCTCTGATCCTGGTCGATCAGGCCGAAGTCACGCGTGGTCTGGCAGGCCTGGCCGTCCTTGCCGGTCCCGGCGGGCGGGACCGTCAGGGTGCCTTGGGCGATCTCGGCGTTGGCCATCCGGTAGAAGTTGACCGCGTTGCACTGCGGGGTCTGGTTGATCAGCGAGTTCCCGAAGGCGTCGACGCAGTTCCCCTGCGTCGCGCCCGTACCCACCAGCGCCACCGCGTTGCCGTTGAACCCGACGCTGAGGATGACCTGCGAACCCGCCGCGATCGTCGGGGCGGTCGGCGCCACGGCCGGCTGGGTGCCCTGGGTGATCACCAGCGGGTCGTATATCTGGAGCTGGCCGTTCGGCGACAGGATCGTGGCCTCCACGAACGCGCCCTCGGTTGCTCCGTTGGCCCATGTGCAGCCGTCACCCAGCTGCCATGGCGTAGCCAGGCCCTGGGCGGTCAGCGGGTTGGCCGGCACGGCCAGCGTGCAGTTCATCGAGGCCAGGGCCATCGCCGCGTCCTGGTTGAAGTTGAACGCGTTCCCGGCGGCGTCCGCCGCGTTCGCTCCCGCCACGCCGGGACGGCCAGCGCGGTTGGCCGGAGGAATGGCCGTGTTGGCCGCGTTGGCCGCGGCCGCCGTGGTCGTCGGCGTCGCCGCCGCGGCGGCGGGCGCGGCGGCTGCCGCGGAAGCGCTGCCGGACGGGCTGGCCGAGGCCCCCAGGGCCGACTGGGCTATGTTCGTGTTATTACCGCCCGAGATCGCAAGGATGATCCCGAGAGTCAGGCCCAACGCCATCGGAATGGCGAGAGGGACCGCAATACGCGCCGCACGGCTCTTACTGCTGCGGCGGCGCCATGCGGACCTATGCCCGCTGAGCATTCAATCCACCTCCATGGATGTCCGCTTGTGCCGCTCCCGATGCATCACCGTAGACCCCGGGGCACGGCCGAGATTAGAGAATTCTCCAGATTCGTGTTTTGTCCGGTTTTAATGCCGAAGCGGCGCCGAAACCTTAGTAATTCATTGCTAAGTCCTTACGCCGCAGGTGACGGGCACCGGCGGAAACCGAAATTCGCCCGTGATAGGCGGCCGCGCGGCGCGGCCGGACCGCAGGGCCGATGATGTGGACGTACGGTAGTTATTACGGCTCTCACGGTGACCGGCAGATATTGCGGGAAGGTTACGAACGCGTCGCTCCGGAGCCTGTCTGGAACCTGCCCGGCAGGTCACAGCCCGCGCCAGGACCGGCAGGGAGGACGCAGGCCCGCGACCGCATGGATGGCCGCCTGCGGCCGGGAAGATAGCCGCCTGCGGCCAGGCCGCCGGGCCGGCGGATGATTCATTTCCACTGCAGCCACACCCGTGCATATGGCAGGGGTAGGCACGATGCTCCGGGACGGAATGCGGCGGCCCGCAGGTCACGGCATTTTGCCGGCGCCAAGACCAGCGGCCAGGGTATTCGCAATACCCTGGCCGCGGACCAGCGCGGCGCGCCGCCCATTGGCTGGCTAGGCATTATCCTTCCGTTTATGAATTGCCCGGGCGAATAACTCAGGTGCGACAGGATCCGGCCGGGTTAAATCGCGGAGTGGTTGCGCGGGGCGGCTTTGCCGCGGCCGTTCGGCAGCCTGCCGCGGCGGGACCCGCAGCGGCGGCCGGCCCGGTGGACCGCCGGCGGCCGCGGGACGGCGCGGCCCCGGGCGGCCAAGCGTCCCCCGCCGCCTGGTGTCCCCGGCCGCCAAGCGTTCCCGGCCGACTGGCGTCCCGGTCGGGGCGGCTGAGTAAGCTGAGGTTAATGCTGGCCAATCCGCGGTCAGCATAGGTTCATCCGATTACTGACAGCAACGCGCCGGAGGCCGGGCCTCGGCATGTTCCCGGCGGCGGGCGGGACCGGCTGATGTCGGCAACCTTTTACCGCGCGTGCGCGTCTGTCTGTAGGAGGAGTGGCTATCTTGTCGTGCTTGCTTCCTTCAGTTGAGGCCTGAACTTTTGTCCAATTGTGAAATCACGTGGAGGGGACGGCGCCGTGTCGGGATCCGGATGGTTCCGGAGACAGCAAACATCGCTGGCGAGTAGTGAGAGTTCCGCAGCTAAACGAATCTGGCAGTCTTTCAGTGTTTCCAGGCCGTTGAAGAGAAGGGGGACGGCCCTCACCGCCAGCAGCGCGGCGCTCGTCCTCGCGGCAGGCGTGATGATCGTGGCGTTCGCGTCGCCGGGGAGCCACGCCTCCCTGGTGTCGTCGACGGGCTCGGTGAGCGCGTACAAGCCGCTGCAGCCGGCCGCCGATCTGCAGCTGGTCTCGGTGACCCCGGCCGCGAGCGCGAAGGGCGTCAACGGCGCCAGCCCCATCCGGGTGCAGTTCTCCGCGCCGCTGGCCTCCAATTCGCCGATGCCGACGCTGTCGCCTTCGATTCCGGGCCACTGGGCGGTCCAGGGCGACGCCGCGGTCTTCACCCCCGCGGTGGGGTACTTCGAGAACACCCGGGTCACGGTGAAGATCCCGGGCGGCCTGGCCGGCGTGGTCTCGGCCGCGGGGGCGACCGCGGGCAACGGCGGGACGCTCGGCTCCAACCTGAGCCAGAGCTTCACCACGGGCTCGTTCGGCACCATGCGGCTGCAGCAACTTCTGGCCCAGCTCGGGTACCTGCCGCTGACCTGGACGGCCAAGTCCGGCCCGGCGATCGGCGCGGCCGACGCCAGGGCGCAGCTCTCCGCCGCCTACCACGCGCCCGCCGGGACCTTCGGCTGGCAGGGCGGCTACCCGTGGAGCCTGCGGTCGCAGTGGAAGGCTGGTTCGGGCAACATCTTGGACGTCGGCGCGATCCGGGCGTTCGAGTCGGTGCACGGCATGACCATGGACGGGAGCGCGGGCAAGACCGTCTGGTCCCGGCTGCTGACCGCGGTGGCCAAGGGGCAGAAGAACCCCAACGGCTATACCTACGCGCTGGCCAGCCAGCACTACCCGGAGACGCTGACCATCTGGCACAACGGTCATGTGGTGCTCAAGACCGCGGCCAACACCGGCATCCCGGCCTCCCCCACCGTGGACGGCACCTTCCCCGTCTACCTCAGGTACTACTTCAGCCACATGAAGGGGACCAACCCGGACGGCTCGAAATACGACGACCCGGTGTACTACGCGTCCTACTTCAACGGCGGCGACGCGGTGCACCAGTTCAGCCGGTACAGCTACGGGTCCTACCAGAGCCTGGGCTGCGTCGAGCTGCCCTGGGACGCGGCCAAGAAGGCGTGGCCGTACCTGACCTACGGTAGCCTCGTCACCGTCGCCGGCCCGGTGGCTTAGGACCGTGGACAACACAGCGGGGCGGTCCCTTCCGGGACCGCCCCGCAGCCGGTTTCGTGACGTGTTACAGCGGGTGAACCTCTTCCGCCTGCGGGCCCTTGGGGCCGCGCCCAGCGGTGTACTCAACCCGCTGGTTCTCCTGGAGAGTGCGGAAGCCGTCGATCTTGATGGTGGAGTGGTGGACGAAGACGTCGGCCGAGCCGTCGTCGGGCGCGATGAAACCGTAGCCCTTGTCCGAGTTGAACCACTTCACGGTGCCCTGAGGCATGTACTTCTCCTACTGTGACGATTTCGGGAACCACGGTCGTGTGCCCCGGGTTGCTGCGACCACTGCCCATGCGGACTGCCCTGTCGGGCCGGGCGTTCGGGAATGCAGGACGCCCGCGGTCAGAATTTCGCAGGCGCTGTGACACGTACACGAACTTCGTGCAACCAGAACCATTTAACCACTCACGGCTACCAGCATGTTCCCAGCTGGCCGAAAATGCCTCTAACCGGCCGCCGCGACCGCCTGCTCCGCGCCGTCGCGCAGCCTGGCCATACAGGCCGCGAAGCGAGATCCCGGCGTCACGGCGGCGATGCGCTCGGCCTCGCTGACCGTATCCACATCGGTGAGTTCGGGCAGCATCCGGATCCGGAGGCCGGCCTGCTCGAGCCGGGCCAGCTGCCTGGGGCCGGTGTCCGGCTGGGACATCGGGACGCCGAGGATGAGGGCGGGATCGACCTCCCGCAAGCCGAGCAGCCAGAAGCCGCCGTCCTCGGCCATGCCGAAGGTGGCGTCCGCGGTCTTGGACACCAGCGGCTCGGCGGCCGCGGCCAGCAGGCCCGGCGTCACCTGCGGGGTGTCCATCCCGATCAGCACCACGGGCAGCGGCAGCGTCACCCGCGCGTCGGCGAGCGCCCAGGCAATCCGCTCGTCCAGGCCCGCGCCACGCTGCCCGATCACGTCGAATCCGGACGGCAGCCAGCGTCCGGGCCTGCCGTCCAGGGCGAGCACTCTTCTTGCGACGGTAGTTTCTGCCACCGCGGTCAGCGTGTCGGTCAGCGACGCCTCGGCCAGGGCGGCTGCCTCCTCGGGCGTGAACGGCGGCGTGAGCCTGGTCTTCACCCGGCCGGGAACGGGCTCCTTGGCGATCACCACCACCTGCGCCGCCAGCAGCCGACCGGCCCGGCTCCAGGCGGGGGCGTCCGGCTTGGCCTGGCCGAGGACACCGTCCCGGCGGTGCCTGCCGGTGTAGACGTCGCCGGTCACGACGAGGCCTGCGCTGCGATCGGCGCCGGTGCCGAGGCCGGTGCCGGTGCCGGTGCCGGTGCCGAGGTCGGCGCCGTGATGGAGGCGAGCACCCGCCGCATGTCCCGCACGGTCCGCACCGTGCCGCCCACGGTGCCGGTGACCTTCGACTTGCCGGTCCGCGGGTAGTACGGCACGGCCGTCTCCACGATCCGCCAGCGGGCCTCCGCGGCGCGTACCACCATCTCGAGCGGATAGCCGAACCGCCGGTCCGACATCGGCAGGGCCAGCAGGGCCTCCCGCCGGGCGGCCCGCATCGGGCCGAGATCGGAGACCGGGACACCGATGCGGCGGCGCAGTTCGGCGGCCAGCACCCGGTTGCCGATCCGGGCGTGCAGCGGCCAGGCGCCCTTGCCCTGGACCGACCGCCGTCCCAGCATGAGGTCGGCATCGCCCGCCGCCACCGGGTCCGCCACCAAGGGCAGGTCACCGGGGTCGAAGGAGGCGTCGGCATCCATGATGCAGACGATGTCGCTGCTCGCCGCGAGCAGGCCGGCATGGCAAGCGGCGCCGAAACCGCGCTGCGGGACGGGCACGACGTACGCCCCGTAGGCCGCGGCGATGGCGGCCGAGTCGTCGGTGGAGCCGTTGTCCGCGACGATAGGCCGGTAGCCGGACGGCATCCGGGACAGCACCCAGGGCAGTGCGCCTGCCTCGTTGAGGCACGGCAGGACGACATCGATTTCCATGGCGACTGACAGTACTTCTGCGGCGGGCCGATTAAGTCCGTAACGTGGCCGATCGGGCCTTACGAACCTGTGACGCTCTCCGCCCGGCAGCCGGGCCTGTGAGGACGCATGGTTAGCTGCAGTCATGCGCGTACTAGTGACGGGTGCGGCCGGTTTCATCGGATCGCATATAGCCGAGACCATGCGGGCGGCGGGCCATGAGGTCCGCGGCCTGGATTCGCTCACCCCCGCCGTGCACAACGGCAGGCCGGACCATGTTTCTGGTGAACTTGTGGTCGGCGACGTGCGCGACCGGGCGGCGGTGGACGAGGCGCTGGCCGGGGTGGACGCGGTGTGCCACCAGGCCGCCATGGTCGGGCTCGGCGTGGACCTGTCCGACCTGCCCCTGTACTCGGACGTCAACGTCACCGGCACCGCGGTGCTGCTCGAGGCCATGGGCCGCCACGGCATAGGCCGGCTGGTCTTCGCCTCGTCGATGGTCGTTTACGGCGAGGGAGCCTACGACTGCGCGACGCACGGCCGGGTGCGGCCGTCGCCCCGGGACCCGGGCGACCTGGCCGCGGGCCGGTTCGAGCCGCGCTGCCCGCGGTGCGGGCAGCCGCTCAGCACGACGACAGTCGGCGAGGAGGCGCCGCTCGACCCGCGCAACGCCTACGCCGCGAGCAAGGTGGCGCAGGAGCACCTGGCGGCGAGCTGGGCGCGGCTGACCGGCGGGATGGCGATCGGGCTGCGCTACCACAATGTGTACGGTCCGCGGATGCCGCGCGACACCCCGTACTCGGGCGTGGCCGCGATCTTCCGCTCCTGCCTGGAGAACGGCCTGCCGCCGCGGGTGTTCGAAGACGGCGGCCAGCGCCGCGACTTCGTGCACGTCCGCGACGTGGCCCGGGCCAACCTGCTGGCCCTGGAGGCGGTCGATCGCGCGGTCGCCGGCGCTCCGGCTGACGAGGCTTCGGCTGACGGCATTCTGGCTGACGGCACTCTGGCAGACGGCACTCTGGCAGACGGGGCTCTGGCAGACGGGGCTCTGGCAGACGGGGCGGGCGGCTTGCGCTGCTACAACGTGGCCAGCGGTGAGCCGCACACGGTGGGCGAGATGGCCGGGGCGCTGGCCGGGGCGTTCGGCGGCATCGAGCCCGTGGTGACTGGCCAGTACCGCCTCGGCGACGTCAGGCACATCGTGGCCTCCCCGGAGGGCGCCGCCCGCGACCTCGGCTTCCGCGCCCGGACGCGCTTCGCCGAGGGCATCGCCGAATTCGCCCGGGCTCCCCTCCGTGAGCCCGCCCTAGCCCAAGCCTAGAAGCTTTTTTCGTTATCGTTGGTCATTACACCTGCTATGAGGGGTGTAATGACCAACGGTAATTTCGTATCCGGGCGCTCATCAGCGCAAGGGCAACGTGTGTCACAGGCGACGCTTGCGTGCGAGGGTAGAGGGCTTGCGGGGCACGGCGTGGGGGGTTCGGGGTGCGGCGCGGGGTGGGTGCGCCTTGACCTGGGCGCGCCTTGACCCGGGCGCCGCCAATCGGTGAGGATCATCACGTGCGGTTGCCGTGGCAGGCCCGCGAGTACGCGAGGACCTGTGCCGAGTGTGGTTACACCTGGCGAGTGCCCAGGTCGGCAGCGCGGCAGCGAATTCGGCCGATTTCCATGATCTCCACTGCCTCGCGCAGCAGCATCGACCGGGCCGAACTGGCCAGGGAGATCAACTCGATCTCGGCGGAGAACCAGTTGGCCGAGACATTCCGGCAGTGCCCCGGATGTGATGCCGAGCAGTTCACGCAGCACCCATGGCGCGGGAGACGGCCCGGGGAACCAGGCCGTTAGCGGGTGGGAATGGCCCGGGGCTGGTCGGGACCGGGGCCTGCCGGGGCTGGGCCAGTCGGGGCCGGGCCTGCCGGGGCGGGAGCGCCAGTGCGGCGGCGGGGGACGGTGCGGTTGATGGCGGGCACACCGGGACGGCCCAGCGGCATCCTGATCAGGAACTGGCAGCCGGGGCCGGCGTTGCGTACGGCGATCTGACCGGAATGCGCCTCGACGATGCCGCGCGCGATGGACAGGCCGAGCCCGGCGCCCTCCTGCGGCCCCGGGGTGCGGGCCGACTCGCCGCGGAACGCCACGTCGAACACCCGCGGAAGGTCCCCGGGCGGGATCCCGCCGCAGGCGTCGGACACGCTCACGCAGGCCATACCGCTCTGCACCTCGGCCAGCACGTCCACCCCGCCGTCGGCCGGGGTGTGCCTGATCGCGTTGGTCACCAGGTTGCGCAGGGCGCGGCCCATCTCGGCGGAGTCGACGAAGACGGGCATGCCGCGCACCGCGGCCCCGGTGAGCCGGACGCCCTGGGCCCGCGCGACCGGCTCGGCGCTGGCGACGACCTCGGCGACCAGGTCCTCGAGCCCGACCATCCGCTTGGACAGCCGCAGCGCGCCCGCGTGGATGCGGGACAGCTCGAACAGGTCGTCGATCATCAGGGTGAGCCGGTCCACCTCGCGGCGGATCTGCGAGTGGTACTGGGAGACCTCGCGCGGGTCGATCACGACCTGGTCTTCCAGCGCCTCGGCCATGGCCCGCAGCCCGGCCAGCGGAGTGCGCAGGTCGTGGCTGACCCAGGCGACGAGCTCACGCCGGCTGGCCTCCAGCGCCCGCTCCCTGGACCGCGCCTGGGCCAGTCGTTCGTGCGTGGCGGTGAGTTCCTTGGAGAGCTCGTTGAGCTCCGCGGGCAGGGTCACCTGCGGCGCCACGTAGACGCCGCTGTCGCCGACGCCCTGCACCGCCGAGGAGAGCGCCCGGCTGGCCTTGGTGAGCCGCCGCCCGACGAACAACGCGACCACGAGGCCGGCCAGGCCAGCGATCGCCATCAGGTCGAGCACGTTGTTGCGTTCGGCCGCGCCCAGCATGCGGAGGGTGATGACGCTGATCCCGGCGAGCGAGGTCAGCACGGAGACGGCAACCACAATGGTGACCATCAGGCCGATCGACCTGGCCGCCAGCCGCCGCAGCAGCAGCATGCTGACCACGCTGATGACCAGCGCGATGACCAGGACGCGCTCGGAGATGTACGACAGGTCGGACCACTGGATGCCGTTCGGCAGCAGGGAGGCGCCGTCGGCCACCGCGGTCACGCGGTACCTCCCGCTCGCCTCCGGGGCGCCCTAAGGCATCGCCTGGACTGAGGAGCGAGGCTCGAACGGCGAGGGAAAATGCCGCACCCCTCCGGCCCGCTCACGCCGCCTCCGGCTCGTATCGGTAACCGACGCCCCACACGGTCACGATGCGCCTGGGCATGGTCGGGTCGGGCTCGAGCTTCTCGCGCAGTCGCCGCACGTGCACGGTGACGGTCGAGGTGTCGCCGAACGTCCAGCTCCACACCTCGGTGAGCAACTGCTCCCTGGTGAACGCCTTGCGCGGGTTCCGCATCAGGAAGACGAGCAGGTCGTACTCGCGCGAGGTCAGCTGGATCAGCTTGCCGTCGGCCCTGACCTCGTGCGCGGAAAGGTCCACCAGCAGGTCACCGTCGGTGATGGCGCCGAGGTCGAGCTTGTCGGGCAGGCCGGCGCCGCGGGACCTGCGCAGCACCGAACGGACGCGGAGGGCCAGCTCACGCGGGCTGAAGGGCTTGGTGACGTAGTCGTCAGCGCCGGTCTCGAAGCCGACCAGGCGGTCGGTCTCATCACCGAGGGCGGTCAGCATGACCACCGGAATCGGCCACCGGGCCCGCAGCCTGCGGCACACTTCAAGGCCGTCCATGCCGGGCAGCATGAGGTCGAGAACGACGAGATCGGGCGGCTCCTCGGCCACCCGGCGTAGCGCCTCGTATCCGTCGTGCACGCACTCGACCGTGTGGCCGTCGCGCACGAGGTAACGCCCGACGACATCAGCGACCGTCGGGTCGTCGTCGACAACGACGATCCGGCCAGGCGGATCGGGGTTGCTCACCAAAGGATTCCCGTTTCTGTAACAGGGCAATGATTACGTCTCCACGTTAAGACGTAAACAGCCGGTGAAGCCAGTAAACAGCGCAAAAGCGTCACGACTCCGTAAGTTCTGGGCGCTGGCAGGCCGCACGGGACACGCAAGCGCACACTCGCCAGCTCAGGGCCGCTTTCCCTAGCATTCCGCTCCCCGGCGACCTGGCCGCAGGAACATCGCGGATCATCCCCGCTGGTAGCGCGCCGGGTATCACGCGACACCATTCCCGGCCCGCGAACCGATCACTTCCCGTCATCAGAAGGCGGGCCGCCGCATGCGCTCAGAACGCCGCGGCGGCCCTAGGCAAACCGACCTATGAGGAGGTCAATCACCATGCACGCCATCATGCCCGACCCGCAGCCGCCCGCTGAAGCACCGCGCGGCCTGCCCGAGATCCGCGCCGGGGTCCGCCGGGCGAACTGCCCGCAGTGCTGGCAGCGGCCCGGAGCGCCGTGCACCGTCGGCGGGCCGGACGGTGACCACCTGGCCCGCTGGCAGCGCGCCGAGCGCCGCGGCCTGATCACCCGCGACGAGCTGACGGCCGTGGTCCGCCGCCTCGACGTCATCGCCGGGCACGTGATCATCCGGGAGGCCTGACATGCTCCCCTACGACCAGATCCCCAAAGAGCGCCTAGCTGTCGGCGACGTCGCCACCCCGCTCGACGACGAGCTCGGCTTGCTGAACGTCAACCTGGCCATATGGATGGCCCGCGACGACAGCAAGGCCGACGCCAGCGTGGTCCGCGCAGGCAATCAGGTGCTCGACTCGATCGACGCGATGCTCCGCCAGCTGCATCAGCTCCGCGCTCGCATGGTCGCCGAGCGCCGCGAGGACCAGGACACCGCCGCCGCCCGGACCGACGAGCTGCTCGAGCGGTGCCGCCAGCTGCGGCAGGAGGAGGGCCAGTGACCGCCCTCAGCGCCCAGGACCGCCACCTCATCGACCTGGCGCGCCAGCTGGCCGCACTCGCCACCGTCGCCGCCGTTCGCGAGCACGTCGGCACGGACGACGACACCACGCTCGCCCTGGCCCACTTCTGGGGTGCCGCGAGAGTCTCGCTCGCCGACCTGGCCGCGATCGCCGAGCGCGCAGACGACGACCAGGCCGCCGAGGACACCCGGCGCCTGGACCGGATCCGCGTCGTGCTGGCCAAGTTCGATTGGGAGCACGACGACCACCAGTACGCGCTCGAGGCCATCGAGCGGATCACGGATGGGGGCCAGCCGTGAGCGCCCGCCCTGCCCCGTTCAAGGTCCACGTCGCCGACCAGGTCCTCGCCGTGCTGGCCGAGGCGGATCCGATGCCGCTGTCGACCCCGCAGGTACAGGACCGCACCGGCTACGGCGTCCGTTACGGGCAGCTCGTCTACCAGGTGCTCACCCGCCTAGCCGCGGATGGGCAGGTGGAGAGGCCCGCCGCCCCCGGCGTCAAGCCGGTCTACTGGCGGCGGCTGGCGCCTGTGATCTGCCTGCCCCCGCTGACCGTCTGCACCGACCGCGACCGGAGGCGGAAGTCATGAGCGACCACTACCACTACGAGTACGCATCCGACCGCCACGACCATCGCGGCGACTACGCCGATGAGCGCCACGACCACGACGGCGACTACGCCAGGCTGCACCACCGCCATTTCGACCTCGAGCGGGAAGACGACAGGCTGCAGGCCGTCCTCCGCGAGATGGACACCCGGCTCGGCGAACTGCGCAGCAACCTGGAGGCTGCGCTCGGGCGCATCCGCGAACTCGAGCAGCAGACCCCGCAGGCCCGGCGCCTCCAGTACGAGGCCGACCTGGCCGCCGCTGATCTCGCTGAGTCCGGCTACGGCTGGCCCGAGGAGGACCGATGACAGGCCCCGAGCATTACGGCGAGGCCCAGCGCATCGTGCTGGGCGAGCGCTGCGACTACGGCTGCCCGCACGCAGGCTGCGCCCACGAGATGGCCTACCTTGCCCGCGCCCAGGTCCACGCCACCCCCGCCTTGACCGCCGCGACAGCGCTGCCGGGCGAGCATCCCGGCGACTGGCAGCGGGAGATCTGGGCGTTCGGCCCCGAGGAAGAGCCAGAGCCGGACCCCGGGGAGTACGACCCCCGCCCGGAGGCCGACGACGAGGGCGGCATGTCGGAGTACCGCTACGTGCTGCCCGAGGACTATGAGCGAGGCCAGTCATGAGTGATTTCGACACCCTGGTCCGGCTTCTGCGCCGCTGGACGCACGGCCACGACCCCCACGTCCGCGAGGCCGTCGAGCTGCTCATCGAGCACGAGACATGGATCCGGCGCGCCGACTTCCAGCGGGCCTGCATCGAGCGCAACGCCCGCGAGGCGTGGATCAACTGGCGCAAGGCCCGCGAGTTCGCCGACTCCGGCTCGACGGCGTCGACCTCGGAGATGGCCGTCCTCGATCTGGCCGTGGCGCTCGGGGAGAACAGGTTCAAATTCTCCATCATGGGGCCCGCCCATTCCCGGATGATCGCGGCGGCGGTCGCCCGGGCGCTCGGCGAGGTGGCCGGGCCGGGCCGGCCGGGGAGGTCATCATGAACGTCACCGACCTGTGCGCCCGCTGCGGCGGCGACTGCCCGATGACCAGCTGCCCCGAGTGCGGCGGCTGCGAGAACACCGGCACCCGGCCGTGCCCGGCCTGCCAGCCGCAGCCCGCCGGCCAGGAGATGCCCAGGTGCGGCATCTGCGCCGACCCCAAGCTCTGCGAGTGCGGTAGCCCGAACTGTGCCCGCTGCCGGACCTGCGGCCAGTGCGTCGCCTCAGTCTGCGAGTGCCCGGTCGAGGTCCAGCTCGCCGACGGCGGCACGCTCACCCTGGACGGCGCATCATGAACCGCCAGCAGGCAGGCCAGGCGCCCGGAGTCGTCAAGGTGCGCCTGGCCGGCGCGGCCGCCGACGTCGAGCTGCTCGCCACCCTGCTGGCCGATTACGCCGGATCCGGCCTTGACGTCATCGACCGGTCCGCGCCGTACCCGAACCGCCGGGATCCCGGCGTGCGGGTGTACCTGACCCTGCAGATCGCGGCCGGGGG
>WNGP01000128.1_pt1 | contig 69311 bp, 72 predicted proteins | sample 5407671 | NCBI WGS metagenome assembly WNGP01 (sample SAMN13153381, study PRJNA577476) | soil metagenome | isolation source: 40 cm soil or saprolite under Garry oak tree replicate 2 | place: USA:California | collected 2016-06-15 | reverse complement strand
CGTCGTGCTGTTGACGACGGATGTGACGGGCTGCAGGTCGAGGAGAACCGAACCGTCGGGCGTGAGCGGCGCGAGGCTACGACTAGAAACCCCCGCGAAGTCGTCGGCCAAGACCGCGATGCGGAAATTCCCCGGGTCGAATCCGGTGAGATCGTACGTCGAGACCTGCGCTTCGACGCCCCGGACGGAGGCAGCCGCCGGTGGAGAACCGATCGACTGTCGCTGGCTCCAGTTGACTTCGGCATTGCTCGGGAACCCATAGAGTCGCGAGCCTGCGACCGAGTTATTGCCGCCGAAGATCTCGAGGACCGCTTCGGCCCCAATCCCGTCGAACTGGTAGCCTGTGGACGGGTTGCCGTCCGCATCAATAAGGAAGTAGATGCCGTCGTACGCGGACGAATCACCGAACATCCCGCCGCGGGTCGACGCAAACAGGTAGAGCGAGTGGTCATCCAGGAGACTCGCGTAATGGTCGATCGACACGTTCGCATCGGATGCGACCGACACGGCGTCGAACATCGGCACGGAGGCCCAATCTCCGAACGACCCGTCAATCACGATCCGCGGCGTAGGTCCCGGGATGGGAACGAACAGGAACCCGGCGATCAGAATCGCGAAGAGCGTTGCGGCAGCGATTGCGGCATAGCGGACGCGTTTCGTCGGAACGGAAACGCGAATCTCCTTCCGCCCCGCGCGGACGGATCGCGTCCCGCTTGACGTCCCATTGATCCGCCCTTGTTCGCCCATCAGGCCGTTCACCCGCCCCGTGGGCGTCACCAGCCCGTTGACCCGGCCGACGCCGTTCACCAAGCCGTTCGTGCGACCGAGTCCGTTCACTAGGCCATTCACGCGACCGCGGCCGTTGACGAGACCGTTCACCTTCCCGGCCCCGCGGGTCATTGTCTTTGGACGGGCTCCGCTGACGAGCCCTTTGGTGCCGCGCATCCAGCCTGTCAGGAATCCAACGGCCGGCGGGACGGGCGAGGGCTCCGACGCTGCCTTCGTCTCGTCTCGTTTCGCGACCGCCGCCTTGATCGTCGCATCGACGCCCATCGTCTCTTCGAGTTCCTCGATGAGCCAATCGAGGACCGCGGCCTTCGTGAGTTCGAGTTCCTCCGGACTGAGGGACTTCTCTAACTCGCCGACGAGGAGGTCGTCGACGAGGATGTCCAACTCCGGAGCTCCGCCCGGCGCCGGCTTCTGCTCCGGTTCCGGGAGGGCGGCGACCAAGCGAGCGCCGCACGACGGACACAGAGCGACACTTCTCGGGACCGAAGAACCACAGCTCGGACACGTGGGTCCTTCCTCGGAAAGGAGGTCGTCGAGCTGTGCGATCTCTTGGTCCCAAGCGACGTCATCGAGGAGCGAGCTGGCGGTGGACCGTAACTTCTCGGCCGCGTCCGGTTTGCGAAGCTCCTTCGCTTGGATCCGCAGCTGGGCGACCTTGATCTTTCGTTCGTCCGGTGCGGCGGCGGCCGCACGGTCGAGAGCCGCCATCGCCTCGTCGGTCCGACCCATCGTCTGCAGGAGCAGACCCCGGGCGTAGAGCAGGTCCGCGTTCTCCGGTTTCTCCGCGAGGCGGGCGTCGTAGAACGCGATGAGCGCCGCGTCGCCTTCGGCGGCGAACTGTTGACGGATCGCCTCGTCCATTTCCTCCTCGTCGAACGCGGCGCCGCATTCGAGGCAGGCCGCCGCGAACATGGAGGTGATGCAGCCGCACAGCGGGCATTCGTACTCGTCCTGGGCGATCTCCTCCTTCGTGCGCCGAGGTGGCGTGTACTTGATGAGATGCAGGGACGCGAGCATCTTGTGCGCGGCGACGGGCCCGACCTCCGGGATCCGTGCGAGCTCGTCGACCGAGGTCCGGGCGATCTTCCAGAGGGCATCGTATCCGCGGTCGATCAGCGCCTGGGCCCGGGACGGGTCGAGGCCGAGGACCTTCAGCAGATGGACGAGGGAGGCCGGGTCCGATTCCCCGTTGATGCGCCGCTTCGGACGGCCCGCGGCGGCCGGCACGGGCGTCGGCCCCGGAGCGGCCGCGGGAGACCGTTCCTGCTCGGTGGCGGGCGCCCGGAAGCGAGAGTGGCACTGGTCGCAGATGACCTGCCAGGGGTTTCGGGCGCCGCATTCCGGACACGTGGCCTCCCGTTCGAGCTGGCGGGCCTCGCGGAGAATCGTCGCCGCGCCGCACGATTCGCACAAGATGAACGGGAAGAGTTTCCCGCCGCAGGAGCTGCAGGGGCCGAGGTTTTCGACGTTCTGCGTCACGGGCGCGCCTCCCATCGCCCTTCGGCGGAATCGCGGAGGGGGGAAGCGCGTGGGCTCTGAATGACGCGGAATTCTGCGACCATGAGGCGTCGCCTGCGCGCTTAGGCTTAATAGGAGATTATGGACTTTCGCCCGCTGTTATCACAGGGGACAAGAGGCATGGAGAAAGCCGTCATCCTGTGCGACGGATATTTCGGTCAGAGCACGGGAAAGACGGCGAATGGCCTCGTACGATATTCGAAACGGTACGAGATTGCGGGCGTCATCGATCACACGAAGGCCGGGCGGGACGCCGGGGACGTGCTCGACGGGAAACCGAACGGGATCCCGATCGTCGCGAATTTGAAGGAAGCGATCGAACGGTGCCAGCCGGAGACCCTGATCATCGGCGTCGCGACGTTCGGCGGGTACATCCCGAAGGAGTTCCGGCCCGTCATCCGCGAGGCAATCGAGCATCGCCTGAACGTCGTCGCGGGACTGCACGAGTTCCTCAACGACGATCCGGAGTTCGTGAAGCTCGCGGAGGCCCACGGAGCCCGTTTGGTCGACGTCCGCAAGCCGCGGCCGATCCGGGAGTCGAAGCAGTTCAGCGATCTCGTCCGCAAGCTACCGTGCCTCCGGATCCCGGTCCTCGGGACGGACGGGGCGATTGGGAAGCGGACGACAGCCCTCCTGTTGACCGACGCGTTGAACGCCGCGGGCGTACCCGCCGCGTTCGTGGCCACGGGCCAGACCGGGCTCCTCCAGGGATCCGCGTACGGGGTGCCGCTCGACTCGATCAAGGCCGATTTCATGGTCGGCGAACTCGAATCCGAAGTCGTCCGCGCCTACGACGAAACGCGAGCGCGCGTGATTGTCGTCGAGGGCCAGGGGAGCATCTCCCATCCCGCGTACGTGTGCGGCACCCGAGCGATCATCATGGCGTCCATGCCGTCCGCGATCCTGATGATGCACGCGCCCGCCCGGAAGACGCGGTCGTTCCGGCGGGACATCGTCGCGTGGCCCATGCCGACCGTGGACGAAGAGATCGAGTGGCTCCAGTTCTACACGCGCCGCATCGGCGGCGGGAAGGTGGTCGGCATCGGAATCAACCATGAGAACATGACGCGAGACGAGGTAGAAGCCGTCGTGGGGACCTTTGAGCAGAAATATGGAATCCCGACCGCCGATCCCCTTTGGCACGGCTGCGGGAAGTTCGTCGCTGCGATCCAGCGGATGACATGACGATCCCCCGATCGCACCCGCGGTACGAATCGCTCGTCCGACGGGAGCGCCTCGTCCGTGCGTGGAAGCGGGGCATCGTCGTCCCCGAAGGACTCGTCGCGCAAGGCCGGGGGGAAGCTTGGGACTACCTATTTGGAGAAGGGACGAGCGCGCCGGCCCTCGTGGCAGAACGAGCGGCCGCGGCCCATCTCCTGGCGGCATCCCGACCGGTGATCTCGGTAAATGGAAACGTGGCCGCTCTCGCGGCGAAGGAAGTCGTCCAGCTCGCGCGCGCGATCCCCGCCCGAATCGAGGTGAACTTGTTCCACCGGACGGAACCGCGCATGAAGAAAATCGTCCGGATCCTCGAGACAGCAGGGGCGCGAAACGTCCTCGGCCTGCGCCCGAACGCGCGGATTCCGGGCATCGAATCGAAGCGAGCGGTATCCCATCGAGACGGGATTTTCGGGGCGGATGTCGTGCTCGTGCCGTTGGAAGATGGGGATCGCGCCGAGGCGCTTGTGCGCATGGGCAAGGTCGTCATCAGTATCGACTTGAATCCGCTCTCCCGGACCTCCCAGCGAGCGACCATCCCGATCGTCGACGAGTTGACGCGAGCCATCCTGAACGTCAAGAAGTTCGTGGACGAACTCAAGTCGGTGCCTGCGGAAGCCGCACGGGTCCGCCGAGCGTACCGCCGGAGCGGGAACCTGGCCGCCGTGTTCTCCTTCCTCGAATGGCGGCTCGGAGGGCTCCGCCGATCACTCGCCGGCGGCGGGAAGGCCCCGAGGACGAAGAAGCGGCGCCGGACGATTCGTCGTGCGGTCGGACGTCAGCGCCAGTGATCCGACTTCCACTTGATGGAGCAGCCCATCGGCGGCACAAAGGTGGTGGGCGGCTGCTTGCCGGTGAGGACCGCGTCGAGGACCTCGCGCATCACTTGCTTCTTCACGCCTTTCGGTTCCTTCGAGTCGTCGAGCTTCCCGCGGTATCGCAGCTTCCGGGCGGAGTCGAACACGAAGAAGTCGGGCGTGCACACCGCACCGTACGCCTCCGCGACCTTTTGGCTCTCGTCTCGGAGGTACGGGAAGTTGTAGCCTTTCCGCTTCGAGCGTTCGACCATGTTCGGGAAGTCGTCTTCCGGATAGCTCTCTTCGTCGTTCGCGTTGATCATGACGAACTGCACGCCCCTTCCCGCGTAGTCGTGCTGGACGGCGATCGTGCGTTCTTCCCATGCTTGCACGTAGGGGCAGTGATTGCACCAAAACGCAACAGCGAGGACGGGCTTGTTATGGAACGATGCGAGCGAGTATGTTTTCCCATCGACCGCGGGCAGTGAGAAGTCCGGAGCCGCGGCTCCAATCGGAAGTCCTTCGTACTTCATGAGCTCCAAGGAACCACCGCGCTCACCTATTCGTGCGGTCGATATAGGCTTTCGCTCGCGTCATCCGTCCGTGTCTCACGCAGCGTGGGCCCGCACGCACCGAATTGCGGATTTCAAGACACAAACTTTATCACCGACCCGCCGGATGGAGCATTCCCGTGATTGCGTGAAGTATGTCATTGTCACGGGAGGCGTTTTGTCAGGACTCGGGAAGGGCATCAGCACTTCCTCGATCGGCGTCCTGTTGAAGTCGAAAGGATTGAAGGTCTGTCCCGTCAAAATCGACCCGTACCTGAACGTCGACGCGGGCACGATGAATCCCTACCAGCACGGCGAGGTGTTCGTCCTCGACGACGGCTCGGAGGTCGACCTCGACCTCGGCAACTACGAACGATTCCTGGACGTCAACCTGACCGGCGACCACAACATCACGACGGGCAAGGTCTATCGCGCGGTCATCGAGAAGGAGCGCCGGGGGGACTATCTCGGTCGGACGGTCCAGATCATCCCGCACGTCACGGACGAAATCAAGACCCAACTCCAGGCCGTCGGCGAAAAGGAGCGGGCGGACATCGTCCTCGTCGAAGTCGGAGGGACGGTCGGAGACATCGAGGGCATGCCGTTCCTCGAGGCCGTCCGACAACTCGCACAGGAGATCGGAAAGGACAACCTCCTGTTCGTGCACACGACGTTGGTCCCGATCATGGGCGCCGTCGGCGAGCAGAAGACGAAGCCCACCCAGCAGAGCGTCCGTGAGCTCCGTTCGATGGGGATCCAGCCCAACGTGATCATCGCCCGCGGAGAGCACTCCCTCGAGCCCGACATCAAGAAGAAAATCGCGTTCTTCACCGACGTCCCCGTGGAAGGCATCATCAGCGCCCCGGACGCGTCGACAATCTACGACGTCCCGCTCTTGTTCGACGGCCAAGGCCTCACGGAATACATCCTGAAGACCCTCCGGCTGAAACCGAAGGACGAGGACATGAGGGAGTGGAAGGCGTTCCTCGAGAACCTGAAGAATCCGGACAAAGAAGTGACGATCGCCCTCGTCGGCAAGTACACGCACCTGAAGGATTCGTACATCAGCCACATCGAGGCGTTCCACCACGCGGGCGCCGCCGCGCGGGTCCATGTCAAGCTGAAGTGGGTCGAGTCCGTCGACCTCGAGAAGCATGGGACGAAGCTCTTGGAAGGCGCGGACGGGATCCTCGTGCCGGGAGGATTCGGAGATCGAGGGATCGAAGGGAAGATCGCCGCGACCCGGTACGCCGCGGAACACGACATTCCGTTCCAAGGCGTGTGCCTCGGATTCCAGCTCGCGACGGTCGGCTTCGCCCGCGACGTCCTCGGCCTGAAGGGGGCGAACAGTTCCGAGTTCGATCCGAAGACGCCCCAGCCCGTCGTCGACTTGCTGCCGGAGCAGCGCAGCGTGAAAGGGATGGGCGCGACGATGCGCCTCGGTGCCCACGAGATCGATGTCGATCCGAACTCGACGACCGCGAAGCTGTACGGCGCCACCACGATCTACGAGCGCCACCGGCACCGGTACGAGATCAACCCGGCATATATCCCGAAGCTCGAGGACGCGGGCCTCCGATACGTCGGTCGGTCCGATGACGGACGACGGATGGAGGTCCTCGAGTTGAAGGGCCATCCGTACTTCGTCGCATCGCAGTTCCACCCCGAGTTGCGTTCGCGTCCGCTGAGGCCGTCCCCGATCCATCTCGGCCTCGTTCGCGCGGCCGCACGTTAGCCCGCAAACCTTTAAACCGACGCGGGCTTTGGTCGCCCTTCGTGTCTTCTTTCGGTTATGAAGAGCTCCTTGCACGCGCCAAGAAGGCGTTGCCCGCGGCGCTCAGCAGCGGGGAACGATTCCAGGTCCCATCGCCGGACGTCGTGATCGAAGGCAAGACGACGATCCTCCGGAACTTCGAGGACATCGTCGGCGCGATTCGGCGGGATCCAGACATGGTCCTGACGTACCTCCTGCGGGAGCTCGGGACCTCCGGCGCGATGGAAGGGCGTCGCGTCGTGTTCAAGAGCAAGGTCACCTCGCAGCAGATCGAGGAGCGGGTCAAGTCCTACGTCGACGCGTACGTGCTCTGCCAGGAATGCGGCCGCCCCGACACGCGGCTCGTCAAGGAAGGCCGGATCGCGATGCTCGAGTGCGACGCGTGCGGCGCGCGGCGGCCCGTGAAGGCCGTGAAGAAAGCCGCGAAGGTCGAGGAAGCCCCGCTCGTCGAGGGCAAGGTCTACGAATTAATGATCCAGGACATCGGGAAGAAGGGCGACGGGATCGCGAAGCTCGACAAGTACGTCATCTATGTGCCCGGGACCGCGAAGGGCGCGATCGTCAAGGTGCACATCGAGAAAATCGCCGGCACGGTGGCCTTCGGACGCGTGACGCGGGAGTAGGCATCGATGCGCCGCGAGTACGCTCCGGTCGCGGCGATGGCGGTGCTCTTGGTCGCGAGCCAAGCGGTCGCGATCGCGCTTTCGCCCTTGTTCCAGAGCAGCGGTTTCCAGGCGTTCCCGAACCCGAGTGACGTCACGAACACCGCGATCTACATCATCCTGATCCTCGTCTTCACCGCGGTGATTCTGGGGCTCGTCCGTTATCGTCGGCAAAACCTCGCGAAGTACGTCATCATGGCCTCAATTTTCGTCACGCTCGCATTCGTCCTGCTGCTGCCTCTGTACTACGGATTGTGGTATGGGACCGGGCAGAGCCAAGACCCGAATTTCCTGAACTCACTCGCGAATGTCGCGACCCTGCTCTCGTTCGCCGTCGCGGCCGTCTTGCTCTACCTCCTCGTGAAGTTCCCGGAGTGGTACGTGGTCGACACGATCGGTTTCGTGACCGCCGCCGGCGTGACGGCAATCCTGGGGATTTCGTTCGGATTGTTGCCCGCGATCCTCCTCCTCGTGGCCCTCGCGGTCTACGACGCATGGGCTGTGTACCGGACGAAGCACATGATCACGCTCGCCGATGAGCTGACGAGCCAGCGGCTCCCGATCCTCCTCGTGATCCCGAAGAAGGCGGGCTATTCGTTCCGGGAGCAGAAGAGCTTGAAAGGTCAAATCGCCGCCGGGGAGGAACGCGAAGCGATGTTCATCGGGTTAGGGGATCTCATCATCCCCGGGATCCTGAGCGTATCCGCCTTCACGTTCCTGAACGATCCGGCCCTCCTGGGCCGCTCGTTGGGTCCGGTCGCCCCGTTCATGACCGTGGCGTTGGGGACCGTCATCGGAAGCCTCGTTGGCTTCTTCGTCTTGATGCGATACGTCCTCAAGGGCAATCCGCAGGCCGGTTTGCCTCTCCTGAACGGCGGCGCGCTCCTGGGCTTCTTCGTCACGAGCCTCGTCGTATACGGCACGATCCACATCGTCTGACCCACAACGGTCATATACGGCCCGTTCTTTGGCGCGATTCGATGGCCCTTTGGCAAGGACGCTCGAAACGGAAGCCGACCGGAGGCCGCTATCGGCCGTTCCGCAAGAAGCGGCGGCGAGAGATCGGTCGGGAGCAGCAGTACGCCTTCATCGGGGCCGAGCGCCTGAAGCTCTACCGCACGAAGGGGGCGAACCGGAAGGTCCGCATCCTGAGCGCGGAATTCGCCAACGTCCTGGATCGCCGGACTTCCGCGACGAAGAAGGTCAAGATCGTCACGGTGAAGGCGAACCCGTCGAATCCGAACTTCGTGACGCGCAACATCATCACCCGCGGCGCGACGATCCAGACGGAGATCGGACTCGCGCGGGTCACGTCCCGGCCCGGTCAGGATGGCGTGATCAACGCGGTCCTGCTCGAGACCGCCCCGAGCGAGGCCTCGGTCACTCGGCGGACTTCGTGATCCCGACGTCCTTGATCCGCGCATAGGGGACGGAGTTCGGGATGCTCACCTCGCCCCACCACATCATCTGTTCGGGTTCGTCGCCTAGCGCCTCGATGTTCTTCAGGAGGTGCAGGAGGTTGTCCGTGAGCCGGATGTCTTTCCACGCCTCGACGACATCGCCTTTGCGGATGTGGAAGATGCCGTCCCTCGGGATTGTGGAGAGATCCCCCGTCACGTACGACTGGTAGCGGGTGTACCAGGTGTTCGTGAGCCACAGGCCGTCCTTCACCTCGGAGAAGATCTCGTCCCGCGACCGGTCTCCGGGCTTCACGAAGATCGCGTGGGGGTCCGGGGAGACGAGGCCCGCGTTCCCCGTCGTCTTCGTCCGAAACTTCTTCGCGGTCGAGGTGTTGTGGAGATAGGTCTTCAGGACTCCTTTGTTCACGAGGACGTTCCTCCGGGTCGGGACGCCTTCTGCGTCGAAGCGCTTCCGCGCGATCGACTCCCCGGAGCCGTCATCGTACAAGGTCAGTTGCGGGGACGCGACCTTTTTCCCGATCTTCTTGCCGAAGGGAGAGAGGCCGGCCATGACCGTCCACGCGCCGAGCCGTCCGCCCGTCTGGTCCGTCAGAGACCCGAAGATGAGCGGGTCGAACACGACCGTGTATCGGCCGGCTTTCCCGGGCTTCGGCGACCGCGCCAAGGCCGCGATGCGTCCCGCCTTCCGCCCGGCTTTCTCGGGATTGAATTGGGAGAGCCGCGTGGCGCAGGCGATCCCGTGACCGCTCGAGTCAAGCGACAAGAGCGCCCGGATGGACAGGTAGAGGCTCGCCCGATGGTCGTGCCCCTCCACGCCGTTCGAGGTGGCGAGGAAGTGCTCGTCCTCGTACTTCCAGAACGACCCGGCGCATTCTTTCGCGCCCTCATCCGTCGCGCCGCCGATTGCCGCCTCGACGTACTTGCCGCCCTCGTCGAGGGAGAGCACTTTCGGGTCCGGCCGCACGCGGGCATAACGGAACGGCCCGTCGGCGATCCCCGCGTAGTCCGGATTCTGCTGCGAGCCCTTCGCAATCTTCACGAGGCGTTCGACGGCCTCGTCCGCGCGGGAGAGGTCCTTGATGTCGCTCGCGAGGACCCGTTTCTCGTAGACGAAGAACACGGACGCGGTCGACTCCCGCCACCGGTTGCTGATCACCGCCTCGTTCTGCGCGAACCGGATCTGGTACGAACGATTCGTGACGACGTCGGCGATCGCATCCTGACAACCGAGGCCGATCGCCTTCTCGACGATCCGGGAGGAGACGTCTTCCATGGGATCACCTCAGGTACACGTTCCGAAGGCGGATCGTCGGCCCGCCGAGGCTCGCATCGAGCGCCTGTCCCGGGTCGGACTTGCCGCAGAAGCCCGCCTCGAAGTCGAGGTCTTTCCCGACCGCATCGACCGCGGACCAGAACGCCGGCGTCGTGAGCTCGATGATCGTGTTCCGGACCGGGTGCTTGACCTCCCCATTCTCGACGAGGTACGCCTCGCGGCCCGCGTACTTCGCGTTGTAGCGTTTGTCGTCGATGTTCCACTCCATGAAGCTCTTCATGTAGACGCCGAACTTCACGTCCTCGAGGAGCTCGTCCACGGAGTGGTCCTTCGGCTCAACGAACGTGTTCGCCATCCGCACGATCGCCTCGACGTTGTAGTTCACGGCCCGCGCGGCGCCGTTGCTGCGCGTGTGCATCGCCGCGGCCGTCTCGCGGTTCTGAAGGAACTCCGTGACGCGGCCCTCTTTGTAGAGGTACCGGCGCCGAGCCTTGACGCCTTCATCGTCCGTACGATAGTAGGCGATCGCGTGTTCGACCGTCGGATCGTCGACGACGTTCACCACCTCGGAGCCGACCCGCATGCCGATCCCGTCCGGCGGGATGAACGACTTGCCCGCCTGGCTCGCTTCCCGTCCGAGGACGCGGTCGGCTTCGGTCGGGTGGCCGCACGATTCGTGCGAGGCGATGCCGGCCACTTGCGGTCCCGCGACGAGGTCCATCTTGCCTTCCGGGGACTTCTTGCCTTCCACGAGGGATCGTTGCATCGACTTGGCTTCATCGATGACGCGCTTCCGGAGATCCCACTCCGCGATTCCTTCCCAGCCGCCGGACCATCCGTAGTTGCGGTATGTCTGTTCGACCTGGCCGTCCTGGGTGACGGTGAGGAAGTAGAACACCCGGAGCCGCGGACTGTACGACCGGATGCGGGAGCCTTCCGAGTTCGCGAAAAATTTCACGATGCGGTTGTCGCTGAACTGGAAGAACCGCGCGGGAATCTTCAGTCCGAGCGCCATGAGGTCGCGGTCGACCGACTGGACCTCCGCAATCTTCTCCTCCACGGAGACGTCGGCGAGTTTACGTTGCTCCGGAATCGACCAGTTCATCTCGATCGCATCTTCGTGCGCGAAGGTAATCTTCGTCTTGCGCCGCGAGGCCTTGGCGACCTTGATCGCGTCGTCCACGATGGCGCGCACGTCGGACTTCGTCCGCAGGTTCGTCGCTGCGAACCCGATGGCCCCGTTGACGAGGACCCGCACACCCACGCCACGGTCTTGGCCGACGTAGAGCGCGTCGAGGACTCCGTTCTTCAGGATGAAGTTCTCCTGCTCCTGGTGTTCGTATCGGGCTTCGGCATACGATACGCCCTTCTTCATCGCATAGTCGAGCGCAAAATTCGCGAGATCCGTTTCGTCTTCCATGACGATCCGCCCCGAAAGTGGCCCCGTGAGAGCGGCGTCGGGAATGAAGATATCGAATCGGTCGCGCGGCCGCCCAAATCCTTATGGCGGCGCGGGGATTCGGGCCGGGTCCATGCCGAAAGGAGACCGCCCGATCGTCCTGTATCCCGCGTATTTCGACTTGGGACGGACGAGGGACCAGGGCCGACGGGTCGCGAAACGCTGGGCCGTCGAGTCCCCAACGGCGCAGGAGGTCACCGCGGCGGCGAAAGCCCTCGGCCTCCAACCCGAGCTCGAGGAAGGAAAGGCGTTTCCGTCGACCCCATGGCGGAAGGAGGGACGCGTCCTCGTGCGGGCGGACTACTACAAGACCTCGATCGTCCAGAAGGTCGCGAAGCGAATCAAAGATTCCCGGTAGTCGCATTCATCGATGGTCTTGGCCGGTCCGGACATCCTCAACGGCTCGCTTCCCGGATGCGACCAGATCGACGGAATGGATGACCGCGCCGAGCTCACGCAGCGCGTCTTCAACGCTCGGGTAGTTGATTGAGGGCCCTTCGATCGTGACCTTGACGCTCTCCGTCTCCTGGTCGACCTCGTCCAAGGTGCACGTGACCCCGTCCACGCCCTTGAGGTTCGACAAACGAACCGACATCTCGACCAAGGACGGCTTGTGCGGCTTCAACACGTCCAGCACGATCCGCTTGATGTCGGTCAACGGGTGGCCACTCCGGGAGGACGGCATCGATGGGGACGTTCGATAATAAACGTTCCGAGAGCGTCGCGCGTCTATGCGGTCGTGACTTCCGCACCAGCGGCTCCTACGATCATCGTGTGCTCGGTCTGCGACACGATCCCGCCGCCCAGGTCGAGGAGCGCGGGATAGGTCATCACGGCCCCGGTCCGGACGAGCTTGTTCAGGAGGGCCGGCGCCTTCGAATCGATTCGGTGGGCCCACCGCTCGGCGAACGGCAGCGTCTTGAATTCCTCGGCGATGCGCCCGAGGAAGTCGTCGCCATCGGCCGCCTTCTGTGGTTTCACCTTCAACACCCGGTAGATGTTCCCGGTCCGCCGGCCGTCGACTTGGCCGGCGCCGGACGAGGCGAACGGCTCGATCGCCACGACCTCTCCCGCCCCGAGGAAATCGTGGCCGTGGGCGATGTTCGGAACGCTCTTCCCCGCGTGAAGCAAATAACGCTCGATCGTGTGGCCTGTGAGATTCCGAACCGGGCGATACCCGTGCGCCTCGATCGCCCGTTGGATCCCTTCCCCGATCGCCCGGGTCGAGACTCCAGCATGGACCGCCTCGATGGCCGTCTGCAGCGCGAGTTCCGACGCCCTCACGAGTTCGGTCCAGTTCCGCGTCCCGACCTCCACCGTCGGCGATCCAGCCGTCCAGCTGGGCTCCCAGATCGAGCTTCACGACATTCCCGTGGCGGAATCTCGTCGTGTCGTCGTGAGTTGGTGAATAGTGAGCGGCGATGTGGTCGATCGAGATGCATGTCGGGAAGGCGGGCTTCGCCCCCCGCTTCCGCATGAGGTCCTCGGCCTCCTCGGCCACATCGAGCAGCAACGCGCCTTCCTTGACCAACCCGACGGCTCGCTCGCGTACTTCACGCGAGATACGACCCGCCCGCAACAGAGACTCGCGAACGTCCGCGTCCATTCCTCACCCTCCGTGCCGAATCGGACCTTCCCGAAGGATCCTCGCCCGACGACCGGACAGGTCCACGACCGTCGATTCTCCACCGAGCGGCGTGGGTCCTCCGTCCACGTAGAGATCGACGCGGTCCCCGAGTTGTTCTTGCGCTTCCTGACACGTGCTCGGCGATCCCTGGCCGTGGCGGTTCGCGCTCGTGGAGGTCACCGGACCGAACGCCTTCGCGAGGAGGCGGGGAATGGGATGCGCAGGGACGCGAAGTCCGAGACGGCCGTCCTTTGAGACGATGGCCTTTGGGGCCTCCGGCGTCGCACGCAGGACGACCGTGTACGGCCCTGGGAGGTTCTTGGCGCAGAACGCCTCGGCGATGGGGGTCCGCTCCCCGAACCGGAAGATGCTCTCCACGTCGGCGACCGACATCGAGACGGCCAGATCCCGCGGGCGCGCCTTGGCCGCGTACACCTTTTCGACCGCGGCGACTTGGAAAGGATCCGCGGCGAGGCCATACACCGTGTCGGTCGGATGAACGACCAGCCCGCCGGAGCCGAGGATGTCGCGAATCCGGCCCAACGCGGCCGCGTCCAGGACATACTTCGTGCCCAAAGACTGCGCCACGATCGTCTCGACCACGCTGCTGCAAAACGACAGGCCGACTAAAGGTTTCCGGCATCAGAGATACAAGAGGTATGCGATCGGGTGCGCCGGGTCCGCGGATGGCGCGTACGGATCCAACGACAAGCCGGCACGCCGGTCGAGCTTGGGAATGATCGCCCGCGTGAAGGGGGCCGATGTGTCGGAGGTCTTCAGTTCGGCAAGGGGACGGAATGCGGCCTCGCTCACTTCCTCGCGATCCGGTCGCGGCTCTCCGCCCACGTAGGCCATGGCGAAGATGAGGAACGTATCGTTCGCCGCCTCGGTCACGCGATTTCGGATGGCGAGGATCGGCCCGGCATGGCCCGCGATGCCCGTTTCCTCCTTCACCTCGCGCTCGATGGTCTGGACCACCGACTCGCGCGGCTCGACGTATCCCGACGGGAGCGTCCAGAGGCCTTTCGACGGGCCATACGTCTTGCGGACCACGAGGAGCTTTCCGTCGCGGACCAGGAAGGCGCCCGCGCCGACCGTGATCGGGAGCGTCGCAACGTTGAGGGTCATGACCCCGGTCAGGTCTCCGAACGAGATGGCTTTATCCCAGGTCTCGTTCCTCGGACGACTCGGTGCGCCATGGCACGGAAGGTCACGTTCACCCCGCGGCGCTTCCTCAAGCGGATCTGGCAGCTCGGGAACTTCGACGTGTCCCCCGACGGCCGGTTGCTCGCCTTCGCCGCGAACAAGGGAGACCAGTGGTCCGTCTACCTCCTGGACCTTCGGACGAAGAAGGATCGGATCCTCCTGGAGTCCGAGCAGTCCGTCCTGAATCCGGAGTTTTCTCCGGACGGCCGGTGGATCGCGGTCCAGTCGGACTTCGAGGGGGACGAGAACTACAACATCTACCTCGTGCCCGTGAAGGGCGCGCACGTCCAGAAGATCACGGCCACGCCGTTCGACAGCGCCTTCCCGCGGTGGTCGCCCGACGGCACCAAGATCGCGTTCCTGTCGAACCGAGACGGCGACCGAGACAACGTGTTCGTGGTGGACACGACCGGCGGCGACGCGAAGCAACTCACGAACGTGGATGATATCGTCGGCGAGATTGCGTGGCGTCCCGACGGCCGAAGCATTGCGTTCTCGGCGGGCGTTGGACTCCTGGACTACGTCGGGCTCGTGGACCTCGCGGGCCACCTCGAGAAGGTCGTCGCGTTCCCCGACTCGGAGAATGCGATCGGAGGCGACCTCGGCCGACCGGAGCCTTGGTCCCCGAACGGTCGGGAGCTGGCGTTCGTCTCGAACGTCCACGATCACCTGGACATCGGGGTGCTCGATTTCAAGACGAAGCGCGTCCGCTTCATCGTCACGAATCGCTGGGACAAGACGATGCCCCTCTGGGCGCCGGACGGAAAGCGGATCGCGTTCCTCGAGAATCACGACGGGAACGTCCAGCTGAAGGTCGTGTCCCGAGACGGCAAGGGCTCCCGCGCGATCTCTCCCGCGAAGGGATCGGCGACCCGGGCCTTGTGGTCCCCGGATGCCAAGGGCCTGTTCTACCACCATTCCACGTTCACGCAGCCAGAGCGGCTCATGCTCCGAAAGGGAGAGCGGTCCACCCCTTTGGTCAACAGCCTTCGCGAGCCGCTGCCGAAGGGCGAACTCGCCGATGGAAAGCTCGTCCGATACCCGAGCGTCGATGGCCGACAGATCCCCGCATGGCTCTTTGTGCCTCGAAAGGAACGCCGCCGAAACGCGGCTGTGGTGGACCCGCACGGGGGCCCGGAGTCGCAGACGCTGAACGAATGGGACGCGCGGTTCCAGTTCTTGGTCGCGGAGGGCTTCACGATCCTCGCGCCGAACTACCGCGGCGGGACCGGGAGCGGGCGCGCCTGGCGCCGCCTGAGCGACCGCGACCTGGGAGGCGGGGACATCCAGGACATCATCGCGGGCGGTCGATGGCTGATTCAGCGAGGTCACGTCCCCGCCGACCGACTCGGAGCCATCGGCGTGAGCTACGGCGGGTACGCCGTGGCGCATGTCCTGGAGAAGGCACCCGAGCTGTGGGCGGTCGGCGTGAGCATCGTCGGGTACTTCAACTGGCTCACCGCAACGACGAACGAGCGCGGCTACCTGCGACGGTACGACCGACAGAAGATGGGAGACCCCGCGGTGGACGCCGACCTGTACCGCAAGTTCTCGCCGATTTACTTCCTCGAGGAGATCCGGGCGCCCGTCCTCTTCACGGGCGGGGCGCACGACCCGCGGTGCCCCGTCACGGAGGCGCGCGCGATGGTCGACGAGATGCGGAAGATGGGGAAGGTCGTCGACTACCTCGAATTCGCCGACGAAGGCCACTGGCCCCGCAAGACGTCGAACCAGATCCGGCTGAACGAGCGCGCGCTCCAATGGCTTAGGCAGTATCTGCCGGACCGCTGACCTCAGAGGCTCGCGCGGATCGCCTTCAGGAGCCAGTCGATGATCTCCGGATCGGCCTGGGTTCCCATCGTCCCGATCCGGATCGTCTTGCCTCGCAATGGTCCGAGGCCGCCGGAGATGTAGATATTGTGCTCGTCCCGGAGCCGCCGGACCAGCCGGTTCGCGTCCACGCCGGCCGGAGGGGCGAAGCACGTGACCGTATTCGACAAGAGGCTCGCGGCTCCGAGGGGCGAAAAACCGAGTTCGCCCAGCCCGTCGCGCAGCCGGGCGGCGACCTTCGCGTGGCGGGCGATGCGGGCTTCGAGCCCTTCTTCCTTCAGGAGGAGGAGCGCCCGATGGAACGCGTAGAACAGGTTCGAGGAAATCGTCGTCGGCGTGGGATGCCAATCTCCCCATTCCCGCTCGTATCGGTCCCAGGTGTACAGGTTGAGGTACCAACCCTCGACGGTCTTCGAATCCGTGGACTCCCATAGCGAGCGTGCGACCGCGACCGGCGCGATGCCCGCGGGCGCCGCGATGCATTTTTGGGACGCACTGAACGCCGCCTCAATCCCGAGTTTGGCGAACGGGAGCGGGAGGCCGCCCAAGGAGGAGACTGCGTCGACGATGACCGCCGCATCCACCGCGTGCGCGGCCTCGACGATCGGTTCGAGGGGGTTCGTGATGCCGGTCGACGTCTCGTTGTGAACCACCGCGACGGCCTTCGTCGGCGTCTTGAGCGCCTCTCGCAAGGCCGGGATGTCGGGGCCGGCTCCCCAGTCTGAGGAGACGACGTCCGCCTTCACGCGATGGGTTTGGAGGACCTCCCGCGTTCGTTCTCCAAAGAATCCGTTGGACACAACGACCACCCGGTCGCCGGGGCGCAAGAACGTGTACGCGATCGCCTCGAGGCCCGCGTGGCCCGGACCTGCGATGGGCAGCACATGGCCATCGCCGGACGACCAGAGATACCGCAGCATCTCCCGCGCCTCGCCGTGGGCTTTCACCCATGCATCGCCGTAGTGAGGCATCGCGGGCTTGGAGAGTTCTTCGAGCACGCGAGGAGGGAGCGGGACGGGTCCCGGGATTAACAGAAGCCCCGGTTCCATGGAACCGGTCAACGATGGGTGGGAGGCTACTTCAAACTGTCCCGACACGATTTGTCACGGAACGAAAGAGCACGGTCAGTCGCGGATTCCGTCCTCGGAGACGCTGAAGACCGCCTCGGCCTCGGGCAGGTTCGGGGAGTCGATCAGTCGGGCAATCCGCTTGCCGCCCTTCGACTTGCGCAGATAGACCCGGAACGTGGCGCTGTGGCCGACAATGTGCCCGCCCACGGGCCGGGTCGGATCCCCAAAGAACGCATCGGGCTTCGCGTGGACCTGATTCGTCACGTAGATTACGGCGTTGTGGATGTCCCCGAACCGCATCAGCTCGTGGATGTGCTTGTTCAGGAGCTGCTGCCTCTCGGCGAGCACGCCTCGGCCGATGTACTCCGCTCGGAAATGGGCCGTCAGGGAATCGATCACGATGAGCCGGATCGGGAAGTCTTGCGTGAGCTCCTGCGCCTTCTCGACGAGCAGCATCTGGTGATGGCTGTTGAACGCGCGAGCCACGTGGATCCGCTTGAGGATCGCGTCCGCATCTAGGTCCAACGCATCCGCCATCTGCCGGATTCGCTCGGGTCGGAAGGTCTGCTCCGTGTCGATCCACACGACATCCCCATTCATGCCGCCATCATCCTCTGGCCGCGTCACGTTGACCGCGAGCTGATGGCCAATTTGGCTCTTTCCCGCACCAAATTCACCATACGCCTCGGTGATCGCCTGCGTCTCGAGACCGCCGCCCAACAGTTCATCCAGGGCCTTCGAACAGGTCGTGAGCTTCGCGACAGACTTGCGACGCTCGAGGATCACATCCCCGGTCTCAAAGCCGCCAATGTCGACCGCCTCGCGGGCCGCGATGATGATCTTCTGGGCCACGTTCGTGCCGATCTCGGCGGCATCCGCGACCATCGTGGGCGAGGCCACCGCCAGCCCCATGAGATCCGTGAATCCGGCCTCTTTCAGCTTCTCCGCGGTCGCGGGACCGACCCCGGGAAGCTCCTCGATGGCTTTCACTGTGACAGCCACCTTTTCACCTCTCTTCCCCTCATCCTTGGCCATACTTAAGGCGGTAACACGGGGAGATGGGTGAAACTATCGTTTTCCTGCGAGACGAGCGAATTGTGGGACCATTGCCGCGGTGCCGGCGTGGACCGCGTCGAGTCACCGACCGTTCGACCGTCTTCTTTACGAGCCTCGGGGTCCTCGGTCGGAAGTGGAGCCTGCTCATCATCCGAGACATCGGTTGGAAACGGGCGGACCGGTTCAACGCCCTCCTTCGGACGATCCCGGGCCTCACGCCCCGCATGCTCGCCCTTCGGTTGAGTGAGCTCGAGGACGCCGACATGATCCACCGGGTCGAGACACACAACTCCCCCAAACTGGTCCGATGGGCGCTCACGAAGAAGGGAGAGGACATCATGCCCGTGTTGATGCGCCTCGTCGCGTTCGGATCCCGGTGGTTCCCGGAACGAATCTTCGAGGACGAGCGGCCCCGCACGCTCGCCGAGATCTACCCGGAGAACGGCGGAAACCACCCTTGGATCACGGGCGCACCCGACTAGCCGGACCGTTCACTATACTTTCTTTCACGTGGCGCTCATCTGGCCGATTCAACATGCCGTCGCCACATGGAGACCGAGGATCGAGGATGGGGCGGACTCGACCGCGCGGGCGGCATCGCGCTGATCGTCGCGGGCATCCTGGTCCTGGTCACCCTGCCGATCATCCCGATGATCATCCCGAGCCTCGCCCCGACCAGCGTCCGGGCCGGTCTGGAGAGCATCCACTCCCAGAGTGTCCTGTACGGGACGACGTGGGGCCTCTACCTCGTCAGTGGCCTGCTCAACCTGATTCCGTTCGCGGCACTCTATGGTGTCCTGAGGCCGAACCATCGAATGGCGGCGCTGGTCGCCCTCGTCTTCAATTCGTTGTTCGTGACAATCGACGCCGCGGTCGACATTCCGGTCCGATTGTCGCTGATTGGTCTGAGCAATGCGTACGCCGCCGCAAATCCGGCGGCGCAGGGCGCGTACGTCGCGACGGCTCAGTTGGCCATGGACCTGGCGAACATCACGGTGCTCATTGCGACGTTCGTCCACTTCTCCGCGGTCATCCTCGTGAGCTACGCGATGTTACGCGAGACGCCGTTCCGACGGACCGCCGCGTACGTCGGCATTGTCGGTGGGATCGTGGCGCTGCTCTTCATTCCGACGTTCGTCCTCGGTTCCCCGCTCTCCGGACTGTTCAACCTCGCCGGTGTCGTCTTGCTGTTCATCTGGAGCGTCATCGTGGGTTGGACGCTCTACCCACTCCGGTAGCAGCCAGCCAATTCGTGACCGTCGACGCGAGGCAGATTTTTCCACCGACTCGCCATCCAAGGCGCGATGCCGGGCCGCCTGTCCTTCGATCGGGTCGCGGCGATCTACGACGAAACGCGCAGCCTCGCACCCCGGGCGATGGCGCGGGTCCTCGCGGCGCTAGTGGATGAACTCCATGGCAAACGGGTCCTCGAGATCGGGGTTGGCACGGGCCGGTACGCGGTGCCTCTCCAGAAGAGCGGAATCCGCGTGATCGGGGTGGACATCTCCAGGAAGATGGTTGAGATCGGCCTCGCAAAAGGGTTGCGAGATGTCGTCTTTGCGGACGCCGCCCGCCTTCCGTTCCGCTCGAAATCGTTCGACGTCGCGACAACGAATCATGTCCTCCACCTGATTTCGGATTGGCGGGACGTGCTGATGGAAATCGCGCGGGTCACGCGGGAAACGTACTTCACGGTCATCGAGCGCTCGGATCGGATCGATACGCTCAAACGGGAATACGACGCGCTCGTGAAGGGAGCCGGCTACGATTGGTCCCATCCGGGGCTCCACGAGAAGGACTTGCCCGGACTCCTCAAGCCGGACTTCATCATGCCGGTCGGGCCGTTCCGCGAGACCCTCCTCGCGGACGCCACCCTGGACGAACTCGACCGGCGGACCTATTCGTCGCAATGGGATGTCCCGGACGAGATTCACCGCAAGGCAATGGAGCCCCTCCGGGCCAAGTGGCGGGGGAAGGAAATCCAATGGTCGTACACCCTCGAAGTCACGTTCTGGCGCTCGGAAAGGCTGCTAGAGATCGCGACGAGTCAGAGGCCGTGAGGCGCGCCCGCGAACGCCACCAGCGCTTCTCTCTCGAGGAAGTGAAGCGTCCCCGGAATCACGAGACAATGGGGCGGCGGCCCGAGGTCGCGGTCCGCGAGTTCGGCAATGAGTCCCGCGAGCGCGCGCACGTCGGGTGATCCGACTCGGCTCAGGACGCAGGCAAGGGTGTGCGGGCCGAACTCGGTCGTCCCGATGGCGGAGGCCATCCGCAGGAGCGAGGCGATCGCATCCCGTGGTGCCAGGAAGGTCCCGTCCTCCCGGAGGTCCATGAGGACGAGCGTATGGAGCCCCGCGGTCCGATTCGCGAGGATCGACTCGAGGGGACTCGTGGGCGCGAATCCCGCCGAAGGGAACGGGACCGTCGTCGTGCGACCGAACTTGTATGCCTGGAGGCCTAACGCCCCCGCGGCCGCCGTGAGAATCGAGACTCCGTGGACGATGCGCGTGCGAATCTTGGAGGCCGCGGCCCGCAAGCGGAGATCGACGTGGGTCGTGGCCGTCATTGGATCGCCCGGGACGAGGAACGCGACCAAGCCCTTCGCGGCTGCGGCGAGGAGGACCTGGCCGTCCTCCACCTCTTGGCGGGTCAGCCGCCGGATCTTGCGGTCGATGAGTTTCTCCACGGCTTCGAGCGATGCGCCGGGCAGGGCCGACGTGTACAGCTCGGCGAACACGACATCGGCCGACCGGGCCTCGTCAAGTCCGCGGAGCGTGATCCCTTTCTCGTCGTCCAACCCGAGTCCGATGAAGACGAGCTCCCCCATCGAAGCGCGAGGATAGCGGGAAGGCTATTTTCCTTTCCTCCGAAAACCCTTAACCGCGTGCCGCGGAATCGCGGACCGTGCGCGCGTGGTGTATCGTCGTGCCGCCGGAGCGGGGGGAAGAAATCCGACGCCGGCTCATGAATCTGGGCGTCTTGCACAAGCATCTCCGCATCGTCCGGGAAGGAGACCGGCTGTTCATCCCGACGACGACACGGGTGGATCTCGACTTTCCAGCGGAACAGCGGGAATTCGGCGAGGGATTCGTGGCCGTCCGGAGCTACAAGGACGTCGTTGAGGTGCCGGCGCCGCTCCGCCGATCGCTTCCCAGCTCGTTCGACGTGATTGGAGACATCGCCGTCCTGAAGATCCCGAACGAGTTGAAGCGGTATCGCGAGGAGATCGGACGGGCGATCCTCCGGTGGAATCCCACGCTCCGGGTCGTCGTGGAGGACCACGGGGTGAGGGGGAAGCGCCGGGTTCGATCGATCGAGGTCATCGCGGGCGAACGACGCACGACGACGGTGCACACGGAACACGGCCTGCGCTACGCGGTCGACCTGGCCCACGCGTACTTCAGCCCTCGGCTCGCCTCGGAACGCCAACGGATTGCCGATCAGGTCCTTGCAGGCGAAATCGTCGCCGATCCATTCGCCGGGGTAGGCCCGTACGCCATCCTGATCGCGAAACGCCGTCGGCCCAAGACCGTACACGCCTCCGACGTGAATCCTGCCGCAGTCGGGTTGCTCCGCGCGAACGTCGGGGCCAACCGGATCGACCGGGTCGCGACGCACGAGGGCGATGCCCGCCAAATCCTGGAGCGGATCCGGCCCGTCGACCGCGTCATCCTCGATCTGCCGCACACGGCGTTCGACCACCTGGGCCACGCGTTCGAGGCTCTCGGGGCGCGCGGCGTGGTCCATGTCTACCGAATCTTGAAGCGGGCGGACGAGCGCGCCGCGGCGGACCGCATCCGAGCCATCGCCGCACATGCCGGCATGGAGGTCAAGGATCTTCGGCTCCACACGGTCCGCGCATACTCTCCCACGCAGCACCACGTGGCGTTCGACGTCACGGTCGCTCGAGCGTCACGCCCCGTTGGCCCTGGTACGTCCCCGAGCGTTTCTCGTAGGTCTCGGATGAAGGCGACTCCAACGACAGGAAGACGATCTGGGCGAACCGTTCGCCGATCGGCACGTCGAGGACCTCGGAGGCGCCGTTCAACGCGCCGAAGGTGAGGGTTCCGGAGAAGCCCGCATCGATCATCCCGAACGCCGCGAGAACCCCCCGGCGCGCCCATGTCGTGCGGAGCCAGAGCTGGCCCGCCACGTGCCGGCCGAGGCTGACCGACTCGCGGGTGCTCACGGCAAACCGGGTCAGGGGCGGAACGTTGGCGACCCCGCGGGTCGTCCGCACGTCCGAGGACGGGACGAGGACTTCCTCGATCGTTACGTCGTACCCGTTCGGTGTGAGGTTCGCCTCGTCAAACGGCTCGATCCGAAGCTCCCCTTTCGCCTGGTAGCGACGGATGTCGCCGTCCGAGAGCACCGCCATCGGTTCGCGTATCCGAGCGTCGCCCATTAAGGATTACGAGAATCAGCAGTGAGAGGCGGGTCACAGGCTATTTACGGCGCGCTCCGGTCGGACGGGTCAAGGAGAACTCAGGAGACCCAACCATGTGCGCCATGACCCTGGAACGCCAACCCGGCCGAGAAAGCTGCCCCCACGCGGATGCCGAAAGATTCGGCTCCAACGTGAACGCGGAGTTCACGCGGTGCAAGGCCTGCAGCCAAATCTCCGGCCTGCAAGCCAGCCGAGTTTGGGCGATCCACATCACGCGCACGCCGATCTACTCGATCCGCTGATCGCCGAGCCGGTTCGTCCCCGCAGCCTCCGAAAGTTTATGCGAATAGCGCAGCTTAGGCCGCGGGAGGCTGCCCGATGGACTTTCGGTTGACGGAAGAGCAAAGGCTCGTCCGCGACACTGCGCGGGATTTCGTCGATCGAGAGCTCATCCCGCACGTCCGGGACTGGGAGGGGAAAGGCGAGATCCCGAAGTCCTTCTACCGCAAGATGGCGGGACTCGGTTTCCTCGGGGCACCCGTGCCCGAGAAGTACGGCGGGGCGGGGATGGACTACGTCTCCTTCATGCTACTCGTCGAGGAGATCAGCCGCGGTTCGTCGTCCGTGCGCACGACCGTTTCGGTCCAGACGTCCCTGAGCGAGACGTCCCTCATGTGGTTCGGCTCGGAGGCGCAGAAGGAAGCCTGGCTCGTGCCGCTTGCGAAGGGGGAGCGGTTCGGGGCGTGGGCGATCACGGAACCCGAGGCGGGGAGCGACGCAGGGAATCTGGCAACGACCGCGCGCCTCGACGGAAAGGAGTGGGTGCTGAACGGCCAGAAACGGTTCATCTCGAACGGGAGTATCGCGGACTACATCCAGGTGTACGCGCGGGAGCCCGGGACGAAGCGCCACGAAGGGATCTCGCTCTTCCTGGTGCCGAAGGACACACCCGGTTTCAAGGTCACTCACGTCGAGACGACGACGAAGCTCGGATTGCGTGCGAGCCCCACCGCGGACCTCGCGTTCGAGGACTGCCGCATCCCGAAGGAGAACCTCATCGGCAAGAAAGGGGACGGCTGGAACCAGGCGATGCGGACCCTGAACAGCGGCCGGATCGGCATCGCGGCCGGTGCCGTCGGCGTGGCGCGAGCCGCCCTCGAAGCCGCGTCGAAGTACGTGAAAGATCGCAAGGCTTTCGGGCGGCCGATCGGCGACTTCCAGTTGATCCGGGAAATGATCGCGCAGTCGGCGGTCGAGATTGACGCCGCGCGCCTGCTCACCCTGCGGGCCGCTCACCTCCGGGATCTCGGTCAAGACAATACGATCGAGGTCTCGATGGCCAAGCTGTACGGGGCCCAAATGGCCCAACGGGTCACGGACTGGGCCGTCCAAGTGCACGGTGGATATGGATTCAGCGGCGACTTCGACGTGGAGCGATATTTCCGCGATGCACGCATCCTCGGGCTGTACGAGGGCACGAACGAGATTCAGAAGCTGATCATCGCGGAGCAGATCCTCGGGCCCTCTTCGAAAAAGTGAGAGGTCCGACCCATGGCCGCCTCGGCCCGCGACTGCATCTTCTGCAAGATCGTACGCCGGGAGGTTCCAGCAAGCATTGTCCGCGATGATTCGTCGACGCTCGCGTTCATGGACTTCCGACCGATGAACCCGGGCCACGTGCTCGTGATCCCGAAGGCCCATGCCGCGTACGTCGAGGACCTGCCGCCCGAGGCCGTCGGGCCGATCCTCGAAGCGGCGAGGGAAATCTCCCGCGCCATGCGCATGAGCGGGATCCGATGCGAGGCGGTGACCTTCTACCTCGCGAACGGAACGGAAGCCGGACAGGAGGTGTTCCACGTGCACCTGCATCTGATCCCGCGATGGCGAGGCGATGCGTTTGGGCTGCGCGTCCGCGCAGATTATGGCCGCATCGCTGATCGCACCGAGCTGGACGGTTTCGCGGTGAAGATCCGCGCGGCGTTGGGTCGCTCACCGGACTGAAATCCGTTCCGTAACGTTTCGCAGCGCATCCGGGGAGAGGACCTTCCGGGCGGTCGGGAAGAGGCTCGTGTTCTCCTTGCGGAAATGGTCCCAGAGGAACTGGACGAGGAAAATCCCGTGGCGATTCAGTTCCTGGATGGATGGCCATGAATCCGGGAGGCGACGCAGGTCGTCCCGGGCCTCCTCAAACTTTGCGACCCCGCGCCGAATCTCCTCGTGCTCGTACATGACGACGGTCACCAGCGTCCCGTACCGACCGATCGCCTTTTCGATGGCAGGGACGACCGCCTCGTCCTCCAAGCGGAGGTGGGGAATCAGTTCCTCCTCGAAGAATCGAACGGCCTCATCGAGGATGATCTCGTTCCCTTCGCGCGTCTCGCGGGTGGCCATCATCTCGTCCAAGGTCGCCTCGAGTTCGGTGAGCTTGTCGACGAAATCCTCGTGAACCGCCACGAGCGGAGCGAACGGATCGTCAGGCGTCTCGCCCATCGCTCGCGCTTACCGCCTGTCGTCCTAAAAGCCTACGCCTCACGGCGCGAACCGCGCCGGCGTCCGCGGGAACGGCACCGCGTCGCGGATATGATCGAGCTTGCAGATCCACTGGATGAGGCGTTCCATTCCCATCCCGAAGCCGGCGTGTTGGACGCTGCCGAAGCGGCGGGAGTCGAGATACCAATCGTACGCCTTCGGGTCCTCTCCCTGTTCCTTGAGGCCCTTCTTGATCGCCTCCAGGTCCGTCTCGCGCTCGCTGCCCCCCACGATCTCGCCGACGCCATCGCCGCCGATCAGATCGAACGCGAGGACGAGGTCCGGATGCTTCGGATCCCGGGCCTTGTAGAACGCCTGGGTGACCCGCGGATAGTGAGTCACGATGATCGGCTTCGACTTGCCTTCCGTGAGGGCCCGCTCCTCGAGGGTGCGGAGGTCCTTGCCCCATTCAATGTCCATCCCTTGCTTCTTCAGAATCTTCAGCGCGTCGTCGTAGGTCATGCGCTCAAACGGCGGCTTCACGGCCTTCAAGAACTCCGGCGTGCGGCCCATCGCGACGACGTCGTCCGGCCGCTCTTCGGCGACCCGCTGGCACGCATGCGAGATCGCCCCCTCCGCGTGCTTGATCACGTCGTCCATGCCGGCCCACGCCTGTTCCATCTCCGCATGCCAGTATTCCGTCAGATGCCGCGTGGTCCGGGACTTCTCCGCGCGGAACGACGGCCCGATGTAGTAGATCTTCTCCATGGCGAGGACGAGGGCTTCCGCATAGAGCTGCCAGGACTGGGTCAAGTGCGCCTTCCGCCCGAAGTAGTCGAGCTCGAACAGCGTCGAGCCCCCTTCGCTGCCGGAGGGCGTGATCATCGGCGGGTGGACCTCCCAGAAACCGTGGTCCCGGAAGTACTCGTGGACCGCGCCGAACGTCGTATGTCGGATCCGGAAGATCGCGGTCATCCGCTGGGATCGCACCCAGAGGTGGCGAACATCGAGGAGGAACTCCTCGCTCAGGTCCTCCTGGATCGGGAATTTCTCCGCGAAGTGGATGACCTTGAAATCATCCGCGCGGATTTCGAAACCACCCGGGGCGCGTTTGTCCTCAACGACCTTCCCGCGCACGAGGACGGCGGATTCGATGAGCGCCTTCTCCGCCGCCCCGAATGCGTCGGGCGGCACGGAGTCGCGGGACAGGGCCACCTGGACAATGCCAGTCGCGTCGCGGACCACGACGAACGCCTTGCCGCCGACGGATCGGGTGCGGTAGATCCAGCCTCGCAGCTCGACTTCTTTGCCGGTATGGCGTCCCTTCAGGATTTCCGCGATCGAGACCATGAACCCCCGCCCCATTTGGATGGGTCTAGATTACTCTTTCGCGGTCGAAAAGGAGAATAAGCAGGCCCGCGGTTTGACCGCGCCTTGTTCCGCGTTGCCGGGCCCAATGATCTCGATGCACTGTACCGGTTCGAGATACTCTGCTTTCGGGAGCACCGCTTCCGCCGCGATCACGTCGACTGGATCCTGCGGAACGAGCGGGCCCTCACACTCGTCGAGGACGGCCGGAAAGCGGTGACCGCCGCGATGATGCTCCTCTTCGAGGGGCATGTGTGCCGCGTCCTGTCGGTGGCGGTCGCCCCGAAGGCCCGGCGGCATGGGATCGGGACGCAGATGATGCAAGCCGCCGAGGCCGTGTGCCGCGAACGAGGCCTGTCGGCGATCCGACTCGAAGTGAGTACGAAGAACCTCGTGGCCATCGAATTCTACCGTCGACTCGGCTACCGCACGGACGGCGTGTTGTACGGATACTACTCGTGGGGCGAGGATGCATACAGCATGCACAAAGCGATCGTCTCGACGACCTCCTCCGCAGCGGCGCCTCCGTTGACGGCCACGAGCCATCCAACCTGATAAATAATAATATTACAATATTATTCCCGCGGTCTGGCGGACCCCGTCTCGCAAACCCTTAAGTCTCCCTCGGCAATGCGGCGCGTTCGCAGAGCACATGTTGCCGATTCCCACGAAATTCTTCGTCACGTCGGGCAAGGCGGTCTCGAAGGTCTCGGACCTGAACGCGTTTGATGAGGCGCTCCAAAACGCGGGGTTAGCGGAGCAGAACATCGTCTCCGTCTCGTCGGTCCTCCCTGTGGGCATCCGACCGGTCCGGAGGCGAGACCTCCCGATGGGCGCGATCACCCATTGCGTCCTCGCCCAGCAGCGAGGCGGGGAGGGCGAGACGATTTCCGCGGGCATCGCGTACGGCTTCCGGGACGACGACTACGGCGGATACGTCGCGGAAGGCCATATGCACGGGACCAAGAATTCGCTTCGCGAGGTGATGGAGTGGAAGATGGGGGAGATGGCGAAGCTGCGCGGGATCAAGTTCCGTCGAATCGACTACCGAATCGAGGACCTGAGCATCCCGATGGACCACTACGGCGCATGCTTGGCGGCGCTCGTGTTTCTTGCCTGAGCATGTACGGAGTCGTCGTCTGCCCGCGATGTAAGCGCGCGAAAGGAGTGAATCTCAAGCAGAAGACGACGAAGTGTCAATGCGGGTTTGAGATTCACGTCATCCCAGCGCGGATACGCGCCCGAGCGGAGACCGCGCGGGAGCTCGCGCCGCTCGTGGGGAAAGTGAGCGCGGAGCTCGGGGGTGGTACCGAGGAGTATCGGCGGGCCCAGACGCCGGTCCGTCGGAGGCGATCCCGCGATGTCCACGTTCGCGTCATCGCCGTTGCCGGAAAGGGGCGCGACCGCGCAAGTCGCCTGCGATCCGCCGCGGTCGAGCTCACGCGGGAACTCGAGGTCTTCTCGAGGTCCGACTGGGAACGGGTCCTCGCCGGCTTGGGAATCCCACACCCTGCGGAAGCGCTCGCGACACTCGTCGAGGAGAACACCGTCTTCGAACCGAAGGCCGGGTTCTACCGCGCCGTGGTCCTCAATCCCTAGCCACCGGGGCGCGGCGCCGCTCCCGCCTCAGCTCCCGACGGATGTCGTCGGGCAACGTGCCCGGCAGGATCTCTCGGTAGACGTAATAGTAAATCAGGAGGGCAAAACCCGCGGAAGTGACGACGGAAAGGGCCGCGTACGGTTCGTCGACTTGGAGAAGGAAGGGAGAGAGGAAGGCTCCGTGCGCGAGGCGGACGCCGACGGCCTTCAAGAACGCGCGCCACGTGTCACCCCGGGAAGCCCCGAAGCCAATCAACGCCCCGGTGTCGGCGTTCACCAGGCCGAGGCTGATCGAGTACAGAACGAGCAACACGAACGTCTCCGGAACGTACAGGATCTCCCGCGACGCCCAGGCCGCCGCGACGACGCCGCTCGCGGCGGCCCCGAGCCCCAAAGGGACGCCGTAGAAAGTCGTGTCGAAGCGACCTCGGTAGCTCCGGCGGTTCAGCCAAACGAGCTTGAATGACTCCTCGAAGACAAAGCTAACCGCGACGACGACCGCGAACGAAGCGAGATCGCCGCGGGGCAGCACGATGGCGAAGACACTCGCGACGGTCCCGAAGATGAGACCGACGGCGAGGCTTCCGAAGACGCGGCGGTCGTCGAACAGCGTGTGGTCCACGTGCGGTCGATCGAAGCGTCGGAGCGAGGCCCAGAGGATGACGAGGCCAGGCAGGATCCCCATCAGAAAAGCGACCAGGAAATCCAGGTTCGAGGCCATCGATGGTGTGCGAAGGCCGGTGCGCTACTTAAGAACGCGGAGGGCCGACTATCGACCCTGACAACGGGGACCGCGGGTTTATGGTCCGCCGGACGGCTCGAATCCGCGTCGATGCCCGGGAAGCAGGCCCGGGTCCTGTGTCCCGTCTGCGCGGAGCCCATGCCTCCCGACGAGACGGAGTGCGCGAACTGCGGGGCCTTTGTCATCGACGAGGCCGTCGTCCGGCTCAGCCGAGCCTTCGGGCTCGACCGCGAGAAAGCCATGAAACTGTTCGAGGCCGGGTTCCGCCATACGAAGCAGCTGCGGGACCGGGATCCGAACGGAGTGCTGGAGAAGGGTGAGGTCGGGCTCCTGTTCATCTGCACGAATTGCGGCGGCTTCGTTGCGTCGGGCGACGCGAAGTGTCCGCGGTGTGCCGCCGAATTTGAGGCGGAGCCGACCGTGGAAGACATGGAAGCGGACATCCTGGACTTGCGCCTCTGCCCCATCTGTGGGGCGGACAACGACCCCGAGCTGGAGGAATGCGAGGTCTGCGGGGGACCCCTGCGAGAGACGAAGGAATCCAGCCCGTTGGCCGCCACAGAGACCCCGAGCCGGCTACAGGCAACGGCGACGGCTCCCGTCAACACCGTGCTCGACAAGGTCGACGAGTTCATCCAAGAGTTGCGGCCGCCTGTTTCCGATGTCCCCCGACCACCTGCAGTGCCGGTCGTCGCAAGTTCGAAACCCGCACTCGCGTCCGTGAAGACGGCAATCGCTCCTCTCAGACCCGCGCCGGCCCCCGACAAGCCACTAGCCTCGCGCCCACCGAGTCCGCCGCCCGTTCATCCGAAGTCCATGCCGCAACGGCCTGAGATCAAGCCCGCGCCCTCGGGAGAGTTCGCGCCTCCCCTCACGGTCGGAGCGGGGACGTCCGGACCGGCTACGATTGCTTCGTCGCCATCTCCGAAGGTCCGCATGCGGCCCGGAATTCCTGGGCGAAGCCCGCGAAAGAATACCCGCCCCAAGGCCCAGCTTCGAGTCACCGCAGAGACCGCCGGCGGGCTCGTCCTCGCCGCATCGACGAGCCTCCTCCTCGCGGGCGTGCTGAACCAGCCCCTCGTCAGCGGAGGGATCGCCGCGTTCCTCGTCGGTCTGAGCGCATATCTCGCTGCAGAGTATGTTCGAAGCCGGAGTCCCGGGCCGCCTCGGTTCGACGGAGCGCTCCTGGCCGCAGGTTCCATTCTCGCGATCAGTGCGGTGCTCTTGCGCGGGCTGCCGCTCGACGCGAACGCCGCGGTCGGCCTCACGTTGGTCGGCATGCTACCGTTCGCCGGGGCCACGCGGAACCTGGTCTGGGGTCCTCATCGAATCCTGCTAGCTATCGCGAGCGCGGTTCCCATCATCGGTCATGCGGTCGCCACCGTCATCGATTCCACGTACGCAATGAGCGTTCCGTGGATCGCGGGCATCGGGGCAGCGATGCCTTGGCCTGCAGCCTTGGCGGCCGCGGAAATCTTGCGCCGAAACTCGGCGTCGACCCTTCGGCGGCAACTCGTCCGAGCGGAGCGGGACATGGGACGTAAAGACTACGAACAATCACTCGCGGATTACGATCGCGCGATCGCCACGGCGCGCCCGGGGGTCACGGGGGCGGAGATGCCGTGGTACGGCAAGGGGGCGACGCTCATCCTCCTCGGCCGGTACGACGAGGCGCTGCGTGCGATTGACCGGGCACTCGACATCAACCCGCACAACGAGGTCGCTTGGTTGAACAAGGGGAACGCGTTCACGAAGCTTGGTCGTCTCATCGACGCGCTGCGTTGCTTCAACGCCGCGATCAAGGTGAACCCCGCCTATGAGGTCGCATGGAACAACAAGGGAAACGCGCTCGCACGCCTCGGGAAGTTCGACGAGGCGCTCGGATGCTACGAGCGCGCCCTCGAGATCGATGCGCGGTACCGGGGCGCGTGGGTGAACATGGGCTTTGTCCTCACGAAGCTCGGGCGATTCGACGAAGCCGCCTCGTGCGCCGATCGCGCGTTGGGCCTAGAACCGGGTCGGCGGGCTGAGCCTATCTGACCGACGACGCTTCCGTGGCTTCGCGCGAGCGGGATGGGCCTTCCATTCCGCAATGGAGATCGGCTGCTTGAGGTCGAACACGTTCCCGTCCGGATCCACGAACTGGCCGAGCCACTCGCCCCATTCCATCTTCTCCGGCGGAAGCGGGAACTCGACGCCGGCGTGTCGCATCCGTTCGTACTCCGCCTGGATGTCATCCGTGATGAACGTGATGCCCGCGGGCCCGGGCTCGGTCTCACCGCCCATGAAACATAGGTGGACGCGAGTGCGAGGGCGACCCGGTCCGAGTTCCACCCAGTGGCCCGGGTTCTCGGGCGTCCCCTCAATGCTCGGATCCGGGTTCGGCTCGCTCGGGCCGATGTAGGCGACGTCCAGGCCCAGGACATCCCGATACCATGCAATCGCCTTTCGCGGATCGGAGACGACGATCGCGATCGTGTCGACACCGAGGACGGTCACCGGAATCAGGACCGAATCCGAAGTTGGCGGTATGAACTTGAGTGTCGGAGGCGCGCGGGACTTAGCGCTCCGCGGCTCCGCGCCCATACATTTTCGCGTACCACTCCATGACCTCGTGGTCCGAGATCCGGTCGACTTGCTCCTCGACCGCGAGCTCATTCTCCGCTTCCCATGCCTCGACGATCCTCCGGGCGGCGGGTTCGCCTTGGAACTCGGTGACAAGGAGCTCCCACTTCCGGCGGCGAGCCTTGAACGCCGCGACCATCTCGGCCCCGTCGAACACGACGTAGCAGGACCCCATGTGGAACTTGTCGACGATCGCCTCGCGCAAATAGAGGAACAGGTTGTCGAGGGGCGTCAGGACGAACTTCCGGCGGAAATCCGCATGCCCGATCTGTTCGAGACCGTCCTTCACGGCCCACATCACGGTTCGCTCGCCCCGGGCAAGGAACCCTTTGACGAGCCATCCTTCGGCCACAAACTCCCGCAACCGCAGGCGGGTCTCCCCCATGTTGTACTCGAACCGCGTGTAGGCAGCGAGCGCTTCGGCCGACGTCACCCCGAGGCTGCGGATGATCCGCCGCAGGACCTCCCGCCGGGCGTCATCGCGGCTGATCTTCATGTCGGAGACCAGGCGGTACCGGTTGTCCGAATCCCGGGTCACATGGAGGCCCTCGTACAGTTTGCGAAGCGCGGCCGTCGTCGCAGGCCGGCTCAGGTCCGAGAGGATGAGGAGCCGCTGGCGGGAGATCGGTCCCTCTTCCTGGATGATGCGGAGGGTGGCCTTCATCTCCTTCGTCAGGCGGGTCGCTTTGGCCGCCTTGTAGAGGCTCAGGTCCGCTTCGGTGCAGTACGTCCAGTATTCCGGAATCGCGAGGCCTTTGGCGAGCAGCCCGCTCCGATGAAGCCGTTCGAGCGGGCGGAACTCCTTCACCCGGAGCCGGGCCGCGAAATCGGACCGCAGCCCTCCGAGGGCCTTGGCCGCGGCGATTGGATCGGCGAAGCGAGAGTCGGGGGCGATGCCCTGTTTCGTAAGGGCGAGCGCGAGGAGGTCGGCCGGGTCGAAGTCCCGCGGGACAATCGGACCGTGAGCGAGGAAATCGGAGAACCGGATGAAGCCCGCTCGAGTCCAGTGGGACAGGTCCTCCGCCTCCGGGACGTTCTTCGCCTGGAATCGGGTGACGCGCAGCACGTCGACGCCGCGCATCGCGTAGAACCCCATCATGTGGGTGAGGGCGGCGATCGCCTCGTCCAACTGATCGGGTGAGGCGAGGTCCATTTCGCGGACCTCGATGCATCCGCTCATCTCCCAGATCTCTGCCATTCCGACGAGATCGCCGTCCTTGACTAAGGGGAAGAACCAGCCCTCCCCGTAGCGACTGGCGACCTGGGCCCACAGCGCCTGCGTCCACGGATCGAGGAGGGACAGGACCCGCATCGGATCCGTACCCGCCTTCCCCGCAGCTTTCCGGAGGGCCGGGAGGTCCTCGGCGAGGACGTACATCTCCGACTCCGCCTTACCCGTCACGAGAATCCGCGTGACGACCCCGTCCTGTTCGAGACGGTCCAGGAGCCGCTCGAGCTCGTCCCACTCGAACCGCGCCCACTCTCGGATGCCGGAGAACGGCACAGGGCCGTACGCCGCGAGGAATCGCCGCACGATCGTCTCGAAGGCGTTCGCCACCTTCGAATGGGGTGGATCGAACGCGACGTACAGGTTGCGCGCGGTCCATCCGTCCCCTTGGAAGCGACGGATCACGTAGACGTCGTAGTCGAGTTTGTCCAGGGCCTCCTTGACCTGTTCCCGCTCCGCGCGGACCTTCGCGTTGATCGCCCAGAGGTCCATCCCGTCCCCTTCACGAATCACGTCGAGGACTTTCTTCTCGAAGTCGCTGAGCGGGCTCCGCGGGAAGGCGGAGAGGAAGAGCGGCACGTCCTTCGTGCGGATGTACCGCACGCGGCCGTTCAGGAAGCGGCCCTCGAGGATGTCGCCGGCCTCCCGCCGCCGCAGCCATTCCGTGTAGTCGAAACGGGCCGTGTGATTGTAGATGTCGAGGACCATGCCGGCCTCGAGGAAGCGGTCGAAGTAGTCGTCGAGGGTCTCGATGCTCGCGAACTGCTTCTCGAGCAGGAAGGCCTTCACCTGGTTCTCGTCGAACACCTCGCGCGTCTCGTCCTTCCGCTGGAGGCGCTGGAGGTCCCGGGTCATCATGAACTGGAATTCTTTGTCGACGAGGAAGTGCCCGGACGAGACGACGCCCTCCGACTCCAGGTCCCGCAGGACTTCCTCGACGAGCTCCGGCTCCAGGCCCAGGGCGACGGCGAGCTCCTGCGCGCTGTACGGACCGTCGACCTCCAGCCGCTTCGTGAGGATCTTGTCCAAGGACTCCTCGAAGTTCGCCCGTTGCGGTTCGCGTACGAAGTAGGTCGTCTCCTCGACCCCTCGCCGACCGATGAGGTACGCGCGCTCGAGCTTGCGCAACGCCTCGTTCAGGTCGTCCTTCTCCAGTTTTGTGAGGCGGGCGAGATCCTTGTGAGTCCGCGATTTCTCCTTGATGAGCATGAGCACCTTGTCTTCGGGCGGCTTGAGCCGAGACCGCTGCGCGTAGACCGCAACGTAGGTGGGCAGGAGATCCTTCGGCGTCCAGTGGATGCCTTGCGGAGTCCACACGCTCTCGACGAGACCTTCGTCCATGAGCTGCCCGGACCACTTCCGCACGTCGGCGAAGGACGTGGACGCGACCTCGAAGACCGTGCGTCCCTTCTGTTGGAGGAGGTTCGCGTCGCCCACGCGATCAAGATAGGACAGGAGGTCCTCCTTGCGCGCGACTTTGGGTAGTTTCTTCCGGAAGTACTCCGCGATCTCGGCAGGTTGGAACTGAATCGAGCTGATCTGGTCCGTCGGCATGACGCGCTCGAGGACCTTGCGGTGGAGCTCCCGCAGCAGCGCGGATCGGTCCTCCATGAGGACGAGGTCGGAGACGCCTTGGAGCACGACGTTGTGGGCGAACGGGGACGGCAGGCTGCTGAAGTCGCTCTCGACGACTGCGATCTCCCCCGCCTCGATCCGCCGCAGGATCTCGCGGGCGTGGTCCAGGTCCATGACCATGTGGAGAATCTCGTTGTACGTCTCCTTGACCACCGGGAAGTCCTCGATCTCATGGAGCCAATCGAGCACCCGCTGGGACCGCAACTGTTGCCGGCCGATCGAGACCTCACGCCCCTTGTAGTTGCGGAGGATCATGAACGACCGTGTCGCACAGTGCCGGAAGCGCTGCTTGAAGAGCTCGGTGTTGCGGATCGCACGTCGGAGGAGGTCCTCGAGGTTCTTGCTCGTGACGAGTTTCGTGAGGCCTTTCAGCTCGATGCGCCGCGGGACCGTGACCATGAAGTTGTCGTCCGTCACACTCACGCGGACGTTCGTGTGGTGGGCCTCCGTGATGGCGAACGCGAAGGCGCGGCTGAGCGCGTCATTTACCCGACGCCCGAACGGGAAGTGGAAGATGACATTCCGGTTCCCTTTGACGTCGAGGTACCCCTCGAGGAGAACCTGTCGGTCCGTGGGCAGGGACGGGATTAACGCCTCCTGCTCTTGGACGTACGAAACGAGGGATTGAGCCGAGCCCGTGTCGACGTGGTACTCCTTCATCAACCACTCCTTCGCGGCCTTCTCCCCGTCCTTGGCGATCTCTCCCGCAAGATCCCGGCGGAACTCGCCGACGGCGATCGAGAGGTCGAACGAACGAGGCAACATCTCGCCCGTCCACGAGGGCACCGTGGGGCGGCGGCCGGACGCGTCCTTCACGTAGACCGACGTCCCGCGAGCGCGGACGAACTGGTACGTCCGCCCGCCGAGGACGAAGATGTCGCTCGGGCTCAGGTACTCGACGAACTTCTCGCTCAGCTCGCCCAGTGGCGATCCTCGTTCCGAGAAGACGTGGTAGGTCCCTTCCTCCGGGATCGTCCCGACGTTCGTGTAATAGATCATCCGAGTACCTTTCTTCTTCCCGATGCGGCCTTCTTCCTCGTCGAACCAGATCTTCGCGAAGACCTTGATGTCCGGATTGCGGGAGGAAAGATAGTCGAGGACCGCGAGGAAGTCCTTCTTCGTCAGATCGTGGAAGCTGTGCGAGCGCCGGACGAGTTCGAACGCCTCGTCGATGTCCCACCGTTTCTCAAGGGACATCGCGACGAGCGCCTGGGCGAGGACATCGAGGGGATTGCTCGGGATGTCCACGCGGTCGATCCGGGCGTCGTACGCGGCTTTTGCGAGGGTCGCGCATTCCATGAGGTCCCACGGCTCGAACGCGATCATCCGGCCGACCGCGGTCTCGCCGTACGCATGGCCCGCGCGGCCAATCCGTTGCAACCCTTTCGCGACGGACTTGGGGGAACCAATCTGGACGACGAGGTCGATGTAACCGATGTCGATCCCCAGTTCCAGGGAAGTCGAGGAGACGGCCGCCTTCAGTTGACCGTCTTTCAGCTTCTGCTCCACCTCGAGGCGGGTGACTTTCGACAGAGAGCCGTGGTGGGCTTCGAGGTCTTCGACGCCGCGTTCCTTCAGCCGGAAGGAAACGTGCTCGGTCCCGCTCCGGGTGTTCGTAAAGATGAGGGTCGTGCGATGCTCCTCGATCAGCTTGCTAAGGAGGTCATACATCCGAGCGTTCGCGACCTCCATCGGCACGGCGGTTATGTCACGCACCGGACACAAGACCGAGAGGTCGAGGTCCTTCCGGGTATCGACCTCGACGATGTACATGTCCCGAACCTTGCCGTTCTCGTAGCCCGCCAGGAATTTCGCTTCCTCCTCGATCGGGGCGATCGTCGCGCTCAGGCCAATCCGCACGAAATCGCGCCCGGTCTGCTCGCGAAGGCGCTCGAGGCAAATCGAAAGCAAGGAACCGCGTTTGGAGGAGCAGACCTCGTGGATTTCGTCGAGGATGACCCACTCGACGTTCGCAAAGTGTTCACGGAATTTCGGGGTGCTGAGGATGATCGCGATGCTCTCGGGCGTCGTGATGAAGATATGCGGCGGGTGACGGACCTGTCTCTGGCGTTCCTGCGAGGACGTGTCGCCGGATCGGACCCCGACCCGGATGAGAGGGACCGGCTTGCCCTCCTTCTCCGCCAGTTGCGTCAGTTCACGAAGCGGTTCCTCGAGGTTGCGGTTGATGTCGTTCGCGAGAGCCTTGAGGGGCGAGACATACAGACAATAAATCCGATCCTCAAGTTCGCCACGGAGTTGCTTCGCATACAGCTCGTTGATGATGGACAAGAAGGCCGTGAGCGTCTTGCCGCTCCCCGTGGGCGATGAAACGAGGACACTCCTCCGCGCGTGGATGAGGGGCACGGCGTACGCCTCGGGCTCCGTGAGACCTTTGAACTTCGACCCGAACCAGTCTCCGACCAGGGGCTCCATGAGGCGGAGGACTTCGTCTTTTGAAGCGGCCGTGCGAACCTTATGTAACAAGCGTAATGCCTCGCGGGGGAACGGAAATCACGGGGGATAGTGGCGGGTGCTAAAAGAGTTTGCGTGACGGGTCGCTGAAACGAGCAACGAACTCGGTGATTACGGTCGTTCAACGATCATCGAGACCGCGTTGCCGCCGCCGAGGCAGAGGGTCGCGAGTCCGCGCTTCGCGCCGCGATCCTTCATTGCGTACACCAGGGTCGTCAAGACACGCGCACCGCTGCAGCCGATCGGGTGGCCGAGCGCCAACGCACCGCCGTTCACGTTGAGCTTCTCGGGCGGAATGCCCAGCTCCCGCATCACCGCGAGGCTCGCGGCGGCATACGCCTCGTTGTGCTCGAAGAGGTCGATGTCGTCGACCGACATGCCCGTCTTCTTCAGGAGCTTCCGGACCCCGGGGATCGGAGCCTCCATCACCCATTCTGGCTTAACGCCGGCCGTGTTATACGCGACGACGCGGGCCAGCGGCGTGACGTCGTGTCGGTCCGCCGCCTCTTTGGACATGACGACCATCGCGGCGCCGCCATCGCTCAACTGGGACGCGTTCCCGGCGGTCACCTGTCCGCCCTCGCGGAAAACCGGCGGGAGTTTCGAGAGCTTCTCGAGGGACGTGTCCATCCGGATCCCTTCGTCGACCTCGATGCGGCCCGCTCCGGGGACGTCCACGGGCACGATCTGCTCCTTGAACCTGCCCTCTTGGGTCGCGGACGCGGCGCGTCGATGGCTCTCCAGTGCAAAACGATCCATGTCCTCTCGGCTGATCTTGAATCGCTCCGCGACGATCTCGCCGGTGACGCCCATGTGGAACTGGTTGTACGCATCCCACAGGCCGTCGTGGACCATCGCATCGATGAAGGGCACGTTGTTGATTCCGATTCCCCACCGCGCCTCTTTGACCAGGTACGGGGCGCGGCTCATCGATTCCATGCCCCCCGCCAGGACGACATCGGCGGAGCCCGCGCGGATCATGTCCGACGCGAACATCACGGCTTGCAGCCCCGAGCCGCACACTTTGTTGACCGTCACAGCGCCGACGCGATCGGGTAGGCCGGCGGATAACGCGGCTTGGCGCGCCGGGTTCTGCCCCAGACCGGCGGAGATCACATTGCCCATGATGACCTCCTCGATGTCGGCGGGGACGAGGCCGGCGCGATTCACGGCCTCGGCGATCGCCGTGCTCCCGAGTTTGACTGCTTCGACGTTCCGGAAGGCGCGGCCGTACTTGCCGACGGGAGTGCGGGAGGCGCCCGCGAGAACGACGTCCGTCAATGCAGAAGCCTCCGCCGTTGAAGAACGAACCGCCGCGCTATTAAGATGTTGTCCGATGGGAGCGGAACCAGTCCATCGTCCGACGCACTCCGTCCTCGTAGAGTGTTGCCGGATATGGGCCGCCCGTCAAGGACCGGTAGAGGGATCCATCGAGCAAGACCGGGTCGTCGAACAGGTACGCCATTTCGTACGCGGAACGTGCCAAACGGTTGAACAGGCCGACGAATCGAAACGTCCCGCGACCGAACACCCGAATCCTCGGTTCTCCCGGACCGGCCGACGCGTACGCGAGGCGGATGAATTCCCTCGGTGTAATCGGGCGGGGGCCGGGGACATGGACGGCGCGGCCGTGAGCGGCGGGCGTCGCGACAAGCTTCAACAGCGCCTCGGCGGCATCGTCGATGAGGATGAACTCGTGCGGTGCGTCCGCATCCAATGGCCATCGGCATGGCTGCCCGCGGACGGCTCCCTCGAAGATCGGCTGGAAGATCTCATGCATGATGCCAGGACCGTAGAAGTCCGGATACCGCGGGAGGACAACCCGCACCCGCCCGTCTCGGTGGGCTTGTAGGATCATCTGCTCAACACGGAGCCGCAACTTCCCCTTCTGCGTGTTCGGTTCCTGCGGATGGTCTTCCCGCACGGGCCGCGATCGCGGGTGGCCGTAGACGTACACGTTGCCCGGGAACGCCAAGATAGCGCCTGCGGCCTCCGCCGCTGCGAGCGCATTCTCCGCGAGCACCGGCACGAGTTTAGGCCACTCGGGGTATGGAACATTCGCGGCGTGTACGACCACGTCGGCGCCGCGAGCCGCCTCGACCACCGACTCCCGCGATTGTAAATCCGCGTGGACAACCTCCGTACCGGCCGGGAATCGATCCTGACCTGCCGAGGGCCGGACGACGGCTCGGACCTTATGGCCCGAGAACCGGGCACGCCGCACGACCGCCCCTCCAATCGATCCTTTCGCGCCGAGGATGACGAACTGCACGTCCTGCCGACAGCTCCCTCCGCCAATAAGGCTGCCGCGGAGCCGACCGGAATCTCGACCTACGTGCACGATGCATGCACGCGCCCCGCTTATGCCCGCCTTGCGACGGTGAACCGTCTCGCCCCGCCTCGGTGAGGCGGGTGAGGTGCGAACGATGGGCAACCGAATCAAACTGGGGCCGCGCGCGACGATCCTGCTGGTCGTCCTGTTGGCGGCCAGCGCGGTGGGCATCTTGACGCCCACCCTGAGCAACACGGTGTCGAAAGACGTGCAGGTGACGGGCTTCGCGGTCACCCTGACCGTGGACGGAATCCCGGAGACCGTCGTGCCGGGCGACGTCTTCCGCGTGACGGCGACCTTGGCGAACAACGCGAACCGGCCGGTCCCCGCGGTCCTGCGGATGGAGGTCCGGAACCCGAACAACACGGTCCCCAACGAACTGACCGTCTACGCGGGCTGCGGCGCCGAGGAAGTCGTCTCCGGGACGCGGCTGATCTACTACATCGGCTGGCACGGCCCGCTCCTCGCGCCGAAGGGCACGAGCTTCGCGGCGGGAACGAACCTGGCCACCTTGGATGCAGCGATCGGATCGGCGGAGTACTGGCCCGCGGTCCTCCACGAGATTCAGGAGCGAGACCCCGCGGGATACGCGTCCCTCGTGGTGCCCGGCCTGAACGCGTCGGCGGGCGTGCGAGCCTCCGGATCGGCGCTGCTGAAGGCCCTGAACTACTATGCGATGGTGGCCTCGGCGAACGCCGACAGCCCGAACCTCGGGGAATGGACCCTGAGCTCGGTCTTCTCCGAACGGTTCGTCGCGTTCGGCGGCGGGGCCCAGGACGGCTTCTTGGTGGAGGTCCACCCGCAATCCCGCGGGAGCTTCATCTTCAAGCTCTGGGCCGAGCGACCGGACGGACTCGGGATCCCCGACCACCCCACCTACACCTGCGGGCCGCTCTAGGCGGCCCGACTTCTATTATTACTACAGGATATAAATAGGCCCAAGATTCATAGGTTGGCGGACTATCGGCCTACCGCGATGGACTTCCCTCCCTTCGAGCATCTTCTGTATTACGAGAGGGTTCACGGCGCCCGACTCAACATCTCGTACTCGAACATCCGCGAGTTCCGCCTCGATGGCTTCCGGCGAGGCTTGCCCAAAAACCTCGACCTGAACTGGACCTTCCGCAACGGGACGCCGGGGCTGCGGGAGCTGATTGCGAAGCGACACCGCACGAGTTCAAGGCACGTCCTCGTGACGACCGGGGCTACGGAAGCGAACTTTCTCGTCAACGCAAGTCTCGTCCGCCCGAAGGACCGGGTCCTAGTTGACATCCCAATCTATTCTCCGCTCCGCGACGTTCCACGCGGCGTCGGGGCTAACGTCGTCGAGATCCCACGAGCCTGTAAGGATGGATGGCGACTCGATCTGGACCGTTGGCGGAAATTGGCGGGGCGACGAGCGCGGCTTCTCGTGTTCGCGAATCTGAACAATCCGACGTCGACCGCCCTAACCCGCTCCGACTTGCGGGAGCTGGCCGATATCGCGGAGGAGTGCGACGGCCACGTTTTGGTCGATGAGACATTCCGCGAGCTTGCGTTCGAGGATGCACCGCCGAGTGCCACGGAATTCGGTCATCGGATGATTGCGCTCTCCACCGTCACGAAAGTCTGCGGCCTGGGGACGCTCCGGGTCGGATGGATTGTCGGAGCGCCCGACCTTCTCGACCGATTCGCGGGTTTGAAAGACTACACCACCGGCGGCGGATCGGTGCTCTCACAGACGATTGCGACTTGGGCCCTGAGCCGCTGGGATTTCTTCCTGCGTCGGGCGAGGAGGATTCTCGACGTGAACCGGAAAATCGCCGCGGACGCGCTTCGCGAGATGCCGGCGCTTGAGGAGGGCGTCCCCTCGCGCGGGAGCGTGCTGTTCCCCCACTGCTCGGTGCACGTCGCGAAACTGGCGGATCGATTGTTGAGGCAGTACAAGACCGTCATTGCGGAAGGTCGTTTCTTCGGGGTGCCTGATCACTTCCGATTGGGATTGGGCGGAGAGACACGCGACCTGCGAAAGGGTCTCGCGAACCTTAGGCGGCTCTTGCGGTCCATCTCGTAGACGCATGGGACATGAGGCCGGCTGCGCTACCTACCAGCACGAATGCGGATCGCCACCCAGATTGGTTCACGGCGTTGGTACGGCCTCGAAATCGACTTGCGGAATTTTCTTGTCGAAGAAAATGCTCTTGTGGGACACGCTCATCGAAAGCGCGACCGCGAGGTCCGAGTGAATGATTCCGAGGTGCCTTGCGGCAGCGGCGACTCGAGTCTGACAACGGGTGTCGACGTTGTTCATGCTCGCGAGTTTCGCGGCGGATCCTACGGCAATCCCGAGGTCAATGCAACGAAGCTGGCAAATGGGTCCGAGGAATTCCCAATCCGCGGACTCCGCCGTGTGATGCCCGGGACTCGCACGCAGAAATTCATTGCAGGTGCCGTATCCGCAAGCGCCGCAGTCGTACATCGGCGGATACCACTTCTCGAGCCCGATGAATAGGATTAGGTCCACCTTTTCAGCCGTGTCGGCGTCGCGAAAGAAAATCGGGTTCTTGAGTTTCGTCCCTCGCGCTCGGAGCCATTCCGCAAGGCGATGAAGCGTTTCTTTGTCGCTGACGATTGTGGTCTCGATGAAAGGCTTGGATCCCTTGAGGAAGAGCTGCCCTCCGCTCTTCGGAGCAGTCATGGCACTGACGGCGCACATCTTCGCGACGTTTCCTACGACTTCCGTGAACATCTCGTGTTGATCCATCACTCACAACTCCGACAGGTCAGTCGTCTTGGTACACCAACGCTCGGTGGCTGGCAGGTAGGAAGACATAGACCTTGTTCTTGCGATGGTCGAAAGCGAGCGTGTGGGCTCCCTTCTCCGTCGGGACCGCTTCGAGGATTCGCATGCCCGCGGCGTCAAAGACGTCAACCGCTCCCGGAGATCCAACGGCCACATAGACGCGCTGCAAGGCGCTGTTGAAGAAGACAACGTCGGGCGGGCCACTAAGGTCTCCGATTAAACGGACGTCTCCGGTATCCAGCTGGACCGCCACCAACTTCCCCTCGTCACAGGCGCAGAAGAGTGTTCTCGCGCGCGGATCTAGATCAAGGCCATGGGGTCCCCTGGCCGGAATCTCGAAGGTCTCCCGAATTCCTGAGGGATGGTTGGCGTCGATTCGCACGATGAGTGGGGGATCCGCGATATTCACGTAGAACGCGGCGGTCACCTCGTCGTAAACGGCCCACCGAGGGCGCCCCGGAAGGATCACGGCACCGGTCAGGACCCTCTGGCCCACATCGATGAGTGATACACTCGAGGAGTTCGGGACATTAGGATCGCCGACATTGGCCACGAGCAACAGGCCGCGGGAAGGGTCGAATGCGAGCCCATTAGGACGCATGCCGACCGAGAGCCTCGCCGCTTGTTGTTCCTTGCCTGCCGCGAAGATGCTGACCGTGTTCTCGCCCCGATTTGCCGTGAAGAGAAGATCGCGTTCGTCCGAGACGAGTACGCCCGCGACACCCTTCAGTCCGTGGATCGAGCGAAGGAAGCGATCGGAGGCGGAGTCCACCACGTCGATGTCATCGTTGGCCGTGTGGGCGATGTAGAGCCTAGGAGATCCGTGATAAACCGCTGCGTGATCGAAACCGCCATCCTTCGCGTGCCCAGGAAGCTGGATGGAGCCTAGCAATCGGAGACTCATCAAGTCGCATGCTCCAACTTAGCTTTCCCTTCGACTTTGAGTCGGCAGTATGCGTAGAGTGCGTCATACGCGGGGAACTGGAGTCGCATGTTCTCGAAGTCGTCTTTGGCGTTCGTCCTAAACCCGAGGGCCATCGCCTCAAGCCCCGCACCTTCGGGCCGCCGCACCCGCGGGGCCGCATCCGCCGTGCGCACGATTTCGGCCATGTCCAGCAACGCCGGGTCCGTGAGCTTGTATGTCTTGATGATCGCATCGAAGCTGCAACGTTCGTCGCCACTCTCCTTGTAGTGGAATAGTTCGGCGCCGGGGCTGTCGTACGGAATCGCGCCCTGTTCCTTCGCGACGTCCAGGACCTTTTCCCGTGGCACGAATAGGAACTCCGCTTTCGGATCGACGAATTTCCTAACGAGCCAGGGACACGCAATCCGGTCCACCTTCGCCTTCTCTCGGGTTACCCACTTCATCGAAGTCCTCCTTGAGTAGAGTCTCTACGCAGGTAGTACATCTATGTATATTAATCATTCTGGACGGTCGGCCGAGCTCGCCCGTTGAGTAGGATATCTACGCATATAAACCAGAACGCGATTGGCGCGCCACGGGGTTAGTTAATGGCCGCGACCGGACCGCGAGGCATGAAGATTGGAGCCGTCTCCCTTTGGCTGCTCCTGCTCCTGTCGGAGAAGCCGATGTACGGGTACGAAGTGATCCGGGAACTGGAGAAGCGTTTCTCCGGATACTGGCGACCGAAGACCGGGACGATCTACCCGGCCTTCGAGAAACTCGAAGAGGGTGGCCTCGTGACGAGTCGAATGGAGTTCCGGGACGGAGGTCTCGACCGGAAGCACTACGCCCTCACCGAAAAAGGACGGACCGAACTCTCCCAAACCATGAGCCACTGGACCAAGATGATGGAGGTCTTGGAGACGTACCGGGAGGTCCACGAGTCAATCTTCCGATACAAGGAGACGCTCAGCAAGAAGGAGCTCGCGAAATCCCTCGTCGCGTTGGGCGAGGGATTCGACGGGCGTTCGATTGAGATCTCCAAGGTCCTGCCCGGACAGCGGAAAAGGGTTCAGATTCAGCCAACGGAGCCGGTGACGTTCAAGCTCCTCTACGCGAAGGAGGAGGACGAACTCGAAATTCACATGGAGCTGAAATGGGCCCCGGCCGGCGGAGTCCGTCCGGAGGCCAAGACTCCTTCCCGTTCGAAGCGTTCGAAGCCGATTCACTGAGCGGGGGGTGAGTCCGCGAGTCTCGGAGACTGGATCGATCGAGACGGGAAACTCATCTTCCTCGAGAAGACCATTCGAACGGTCCCCTACGGCTTCCTTGGAGTGATCTTCGGCGTCTACCTGGCACAACTGGGCTTCACGCCCGTCGCCATCGGAATCGTCCTGACGGCGACCGTTCTCAGCAGCGCCGTCTACACGCTCGTCATCAGTTTCATTGCGGATCGCATTGGCCGGAGGAAAACGCTCGTCTTCTTCGCCCTCACCGACTTCGTTGCGGGGACCTTGCTTTTCGTCTCGAAGGATTGGTGGGGGCCGGTCCTGGCCGGCATCGTCGGCAACATGACCGTCGGGGCGGGAGAAGTCGGGCCGTTTCTCTCGCTGGAAACGGCGATCCTCCCGCGGACCGCTCGCCCCGATCGCCGGACCCTGACCTTCAGCGTTTACAACCTGGTCGGATATGGGGCGTCCGCGGCGGGAGCTCTCCTCGCGGGACTCCCGAACGCCATCGGATACTCGCCGCTCTTCCTGGGGTACATGATTTCCGGACTTCTTGGCGCTGCCCTTTACTCCAATTTGTCCTCGCGTGTCGAGCCGCACCCCGGCGCCGCGAGACGCTCCCCTCTTTCCCCGCGGGGTCTGTCCATCGTGGCCCGGCTCTCCGCCCTCTTCGCGGTAGACGCGTTCGGCGGCGGCTTCATCGGACAGAGCATTCTGTCCTACTACTTCTACCTCCGATTTGGGCTGGATCTGTCCACCCTTGGAGCGATCTTCTTCGCCACCCAGCTCATCACTGCACTGTCGTTCCTCCTGGCGGAGCGGATCGCTCGGAGGATCGGCCTGTTACGGACGATGGTCTTCACCCACGTGCCTTCGAACTTCTTGCTCATCGCCGTGGCGTTCGCTCCGACGGCGTTAAGCGCGGTCTCCCTTCTGCTCTGTCGTCAGTCCTTGTCGCAAATGGACGTGCCCGCGAGGCAATCGTACGTCATGTCAATCGTGGACGAGCGGGACCGGACCGCCGCGGCGGGCCTCACGAGCGCCACGCGCACGGTCTCGTCATCAGTCAGTCCGTCGCTGGCCGGGTATGCCCTTGCGAACCTGTGGCTCGGAACCCCGTTGGTCGCCGCGGGAGTCCTCAAGCTCGCATACGACCTCTTGATTTATCGGAGCTTTCGAAGGGTCCGTCCGCCGGAGGAACGCGAGGTCAAAGCGAGTTGAATGGCGCTCGGGACGCCATCGGTGAAGAGCGGGCACGGAGGGATTCGAACCCCCGTCTTAGGCTCCGAAGGCCCATAGCCTAGTCCAAACTAGCCGACGTGCCCGGCGGTCGAACCGTGGTCGTTGATAAAAGGGTTCCCAGGGTGAAGCGCCGATCAGTCACCGATGTGCCGGCGGTATGCCGCCGCATCCATGAGAGCGGTTGCTTGGGCAGGCTCGGCGGTCTCCACGACGACCATCCAGCCTTCGCCGTAGGGATCCTTGTTCACTAGCTCAGGCTTTTCCGTCAGAGCCTTGTTGACCTCCACGACCTTTCCGGTGATCGGCGAGAAAATCTCGCTCACGGCCTTCACGGACTCGACGGTCCCGATCGGTTCTCCTTGTTTGACCGTCTTCCCGATCGGCGGCAGCTCGACGTACACGACGTCGGTCAGCTGATCCTGAGCAAAGTCCGTGATCCCAATCCGGGCGCGCTTGCCCTCGAGCTTCGCCCACTCATGGTCCTTCGTGTAGCGAAGCCCTTCCGGGACGTTCGACAAATCGACCCCAGCCGGATCGCCTCGATGCAGCGTGCGGATATGAGAGTTTCGCGCGGACTACCGACCTTTCCAGTTCGCGCCCCAGGCCTGGTGGACGAAGATCTCTTCGCTGCGAATCTTGTGGATGCGATGCGCAACCACTAGAAGCATGAACAGTGCGAGCCCGCCGATCATCAGGAGGACGTACATGGGATTCCCCAAGACGGTGGAGAAGAAGCCGTTCACAGTGCTGAGGAGATCAGCCATTCGATCGTGCCTGAGCGAACCAGTTTCCGGCACCGCGGAAAAACCTTTCTCCGTGAAGCCCGGACGCGATAATTAATCGCTCGAGTTCCCCCGCTTTGAAGACATGATAGAATCGCCGCACCACGGTCCGGTCGGGCATCGTCCACGGCACCTCGACATCCCCGTCGACCTCGGGCGGGGCAAGAGTGGATTGAAAGCGTGGCTGTTCCCGCGCCCACACGCTCACGAGCACCGGAGCGCCAGCGCGGAGCACGCGTCGGAGCTCTCGCAACGACTCGAGCCGATCCGCCTCCAGCGGCAGGTGATGTAGGACCGCGATGCACAGAGCCGCATCGAACGACCCATTTCGGAACGGCAGTTTCGTGGCTTCCCCTCCGACCCAATCGATGCGCATCGCATCGCCTTCTCCTCGTTCCCCTGTCTGCCCGATCATCAGAAGCCGACGTGAAAAGTCGACCGCCACGGGGCGGATTCCCCGGCGCGCGAGAATCTTCGCGTGTCGTCCGTTGCCAGCCCCGAGATCGAGAACCCGCGAGCCCCGACGCAATGCCTCAATGAACGACAGGACTTCGGGCCATGGCTCCCGTCGGCGGGCCGCGAACGATTCCGCGATCCGATTGTATGTCGCTCGGATGTCGGCTTTCGTTTGGCCCATTGGAGTTGCGGACGCGGCGTCCGCACGATAAAGTCTCGCCTGCTCATGACTCGAGCGAGGCCCGCTCGGTCTCGCGCATCGCTCGCTCCCGAATCGCGCTGAGGGATGGCGAGGGCGTGCCCACCCGACCGTGGTCCAAGTACTGCGTGTAGGCGGAGGCCGTCTTGGTGCCGCAGATGGGACAGGTGCGCATGCCGATCTCGTACGTCCCGTCCTTGGGGCAGCGCAGAAGGTCTTTGCGACCCCCAAACTTGCCCCGCTTTGCCGCCGGCTTGCCCTCGACTTCCACGAGATCCAGGGCGAAATCGATTGTCGGCGCGTTGCTCAAGCTCGTGCCCACGCCGAATCCATCGACGCCTGCCTCGAGCAACGCGGGAATCGTTTTCTCATCGACGGAGCCCGACACGAAAATCTTCACGTCCTTGTGCCCGCGGAGGTCCAGCTCCCAACGCACCTCACGGATGATCGCGGCGAAGTTCCCGCGGCGCGAGGCCGGCGTATCCAGGCGAACGCCCAACAGGTCCGGAATCGCCTCGACGGCCATGAGCGCCTCTGTCTTCTCGTCGTAGTAGGTGTCGACCAAAGCAATCCGCGGAATCTTCGCTTCGAGGTATTTGTGGACCGCCGCGAATGCCTCGCGCGGTCCACCCATCACGATCACCAGCGCATGGGGCATCGTCCCGGTCGCGGGGACGCCGAGGAGCTCGGCGCCGAGGGGCGTCGTGATCGCGTCGAGGCCGCCAATCGTGACCGACCGTTCGATGAGCGGCGCGAGGCCGGGATGCATGCGTCGCACGCCGAACGAGAGGACCTGCTTTCCGTTCGCGAGCTTTCGAATCCGTGCCGCCTTCGTGGCGATGCCGCTCGCCTGGCAGATCATCCCGAGGACCGGCGTCTCGTAGAGCGCCCACTCTTCATAGGGGCCTTCGAGGGTCAGCACGGGGAGCGGAATGCCCCGGGGAGTCTTCGAGGGGAAGAGACTTCCTTCCGGGAGCGCCCACAGGCTCACGTCCTTTCCCGTCAGGAGATGCACGACCTCCTCGAGACCGCAGAAGATCCCCCACGGCCATCCGTTCGGCAGGGCGCCGGTCGTGACCTCGGCGACGACGTTCGCGCGACTCCGACCCGCCTTTTTCAGCACGTCGAGGGTCCGCGCAAAGTAGATGTCCGAGGTGCGTCCGGCCCGGATCTCGTCCGCGGTCGCGATGTAGAAGTCACGTCCCGTCGTGGGCTTGGGCATTTCTCCCCTCGCGGCTACTTTCTCCGTTTATTAGAGCTTTTACATTCTGCTCGTTGACTGGATTACGCTTTCACGGTATTGATTCAAGTAGCATCGGCTGAACCGCATCAAGATGAGACACTACCGAACGCGCATCTTGGCCCGTAGTAGGACTCGAAAGAAAGTGACCGCGCCCGCAACGAGGACCGCCACCGCGGATAGCACGTCGATGGAACCAATTTTGTACCCACATGTGGCCAAACTTCAGCCCTCAGCGGGCGGGATGTACGGCCTTGCATTAGTATCTCCGATCCAGTTCGTTCTGGAGGACCGCGATCGCGTGGTCCGTGTGCAAGGCCAACGGACCGAGGCCGACGACAGTGGCCCCACGATCCATTAGGGTTCGCTCCTCGGCCGTCGTCAAATCTTGGTTGTCCGAGAGCACGAACGTCGCGTCGGCCGGGAGGTTCGCCTGCCGAATGTCTTTGCCACCTTCCTTGGGGTACACGAATGAGGGACCAAGGCGATCGAGCGCCTCCTCGAAATCCGTCTTTGAACCAAAAACGCCCGGGGAGCTCTCCTGTTCGATCCGGGAGGCATCCTCTAGCGCGCGGCGCACGAGTGCGGCGTTGCTCCGTATGTCCGGTTGGTAGCTCCGAAGCCGGAACCCTTCGAGGCGAACGAATCGCGGCGGATCCGGAGGACCCAGGAGAAGGAGACCGACTTCCACGTCGCGACGGAGGTCATGAGCGAGGAGGAGCGCCGCGTTTGCCGCGTTCAGGAGGATGTCCATCCGGCCTGCCGCACCGGCCAAGTCGTCCAGCGAAAAGGCAGGGTCCGTGGAGGCACGGTGGCCGACGATCAGGAACCGTCGCACGACAATCGGATGGCTCGTTTCCCCTTAAGGGTTCGGGGCTGATATTTATATTCTTATCTGGATATTATCGGGTGCTCTCGAACGACTCGATTCCCGCCAGCGCCTTGATCGCGTCGCGGTGAAATGGCACCAAGGGAAGTCGCATCACCTCTTCTCGGGGAATCCATCGGACCGAGTCGGTCTCCTGAGGACGTCGAATCGGCGAGCAGCGGTAGATCGACCCGGACCACTTCAGGTGGGAGAACGTGCGGTCCACGTGCGTCCACCGCGGCCCCACACGAACCTCGACCCCGGTCTGGGACCGAATCGACCCCTTGAGATCCTCTTTCTCCGAGCGCCCACTCCGCTCTCCCCCGGGAAGGGCCCACAGTCCACCGAGCAGCCGGCCACGGGGCCGCCGGACGACGAGGACTCGCTCATCGGCGGTCACGAGCCCGAAGACCACCGGGACGACGGGTGCGGACCGGGATCGAGATGAAACGGGCAGGTCCCGTTCCTCCCCGGCCGCCCGCGCCAAGCAAAGCCTCTCGAGGGGGCACTTGGGACATGCCGGGGCGAGAGGCGTGCAAACGGTCGCACCGAGCTCCATCATCGCTTGGTTGAACGCGCCGGGCCGGTCCTCAGAGACGAGTCGAGCGGCAATCTCCGCGATTCGCCTCCGAACCGTTCCCGTCGTTACATCCTCGCGAATCCGGAAGACGCGCGCGATCACCCGGGTGACATTCCCGTCCACGGCCGGCACCCGAATCCCGAAGGCGATGCTCGCCACCGCACCGGCGGTGTACGGGCCGATTCCGGGGAGCGACGCCAACGCCTCGTACGATTGAGGAATTCGTCCGCGGTGCTCTTCGACGATCACCCGTGCGGCCGCGTGCAAGTTCCGAGCCCGGCCATAGAAGCCCAAACCTTCCCAAACCGCCAGGACGTCATCGAGGGGGGCCGCCGCGAGATCCTGAACCGTCGGAAACCGTTTTAGGAACCGCTCATAGTACGGCGTGCCGCTCTTGATTCGGGTCCGCTGAAGGAGATATTCGGCGACCAAGATTCGATATGGGTTCCGGGTCCGACGCCAAGGCAGGTCCCGTCGATTCGCGTCGTACCACGGGAGCAGTCGCGCGCGGACGTCGGCAGGGGAAGGTCCTCCCATCCCACGTGCGATGCGTCGAGCCACATATCAGGATTCGGACCACGGAGCGATGGAACCGTGATCCTTTCAGTCAACCTTGAATAAGGGTAACACACGAGTCACTCACTTGAAGATCTCGCCCGTTTCGCGGCTCCAGAAAATCAAGTCGAGGGCGGCCATCGGGATCCCGATCTCTTTCGAGAACCGCTCGATCCGTCTCTCGATGTCCAAGTATCGCCTTGGGGTCAAGGTCCGCGGCAACCGCCGGAGGATGCCGTGACGAATCAAGTTCCGGAGGATGTGACGGTCCAAGATGGCGAGGTCCTCCCCGCGGCCCGTGTTCCGGAGAAAATGACTGGCCTCCTTCAGACCTAGGCCGCGGACTTCGCGGACGAGCCACCCGCGAGCATCCTTGGAGGACGGGAACGAGTCTATCATCTTCGCGAGTTGCCCATGGCCTCGCGGAAAGAATTGCTCCCTCGCGCGAACGATGAACGCCGCTTTGTGATTGTGGAACCGAGTCCGAGGCCGCAGGAACGCGGCGATCTCCTCCGGCCCACCGGACCACAGGAGCTCGGCCTTTCGGAGCGCCGCGACCGCTGCATCCGACGTTCGCGCTCTGGATTGGATCGCAATCAAGCAGAAACAAAGCTCCTCAAAGAGACGTTCGTCCCCCTCGCGTCCGGTGCGACGAAATTCCTCGAGGCGCGCTTCAATCGCGGGCTGCTTGGCCTCGTATTCGATTCGCAGCGTGTCGATGTTGCGAAAGGACGCCTTCAAGGATTCTGCAATCCGGTTGCGGACGATAAGACTGGCGGGAATCTCGAGCGCCGTGCACCCCCGAACTTCGCTGTCCGCCGCACGTTTAAATAACCGAATCCGCTACGAGGCGACCATGTCACTGCTGTACCTGCTGGCCCGCTGGCTCGACCGGATTTCTCCGGCTCCGATCGCGTACGCGCATTGCGACATCCCCTGCGGCATCTACGATCCGCACCACGCGCAACTCGCGGCCCACACGGTCGTCCGGATGGTCGACCTGATCAACCAGCTCGAAAAGCCCGGGGCCAGCTCGACCCCGGAGCAGCGTCAAGAGTACACGAACAAGCTCACGCGGTACATCGCGACGAAGGAGCAGCACTCCGAGATCGCCAAGAACGAAGTACGCATCTTGTGGGGCGACTACTTCAAACCGGAGCATGTGAAGACGTTCCCGGAGCTCCACGAACTCGTATGGAAGGCACTGAAGTCGGGCTCGAAGGCGCGCCAGGAAATCAGCCTCCAGGCGGCCGAGGACCTGCTGAAAGCGACGAATGATATCGCCTCCATCTTCTGGAAGACGAAAGGATTCGAGACGATCACGGCTAAGGCGCCGTACCCCACGGAGCGCCTGACCGTCTACCCGAAGTTCAAGTGATTTCGTCCGCGATGTTCCCGCTCCGCCGCTTCCGGATCGAAGACGACAGCATGCGGCCTGTCTTGGAACCGGGCGATTATGTCCTCGTCAACCGGTGGGCGTACAAGTTCCGGCCCCCCGTGAAGGGCGACCTCGTCGTCGTGCGAGATCCGGAGACGCCTGAGCGATTTCTGGTGAAACGGGTTTCGGATCTCCCAGACGCCACGCAGATTCGCGTGGCGGGCGACAACGCGGATCGCAGCCGAGACAGTCGCTCCTTTGGACCGATCCCCTTGAGAGAGATTGTTGGGAAAGTCTGGATCCGGCTGCGATAGCGACCGATCTCAGTCCCACTTCTCGAATCGGACGTACGCGAAGCCGAGGCGCTGGCAGAGGTTCTTCACGTCCTCGACCATGTCGTGCAAGCCGCAGATGAAGACCTGCTTGTTTCCGTAGTCGTGGATGTCGTTCTCGATGACCTTCTGGACATAGCCCACGCGGCCTTTCCAATCGGGCGTCTCGGGACGCGAAACTGTCGGGTAGAAGTGGAAATTCGAATGCTCCCGCTCCCATTTCTCGATGAGGCTGCGGTAGATCAGGTCGTGCACGTATCGCACGCCGAACACGACATGGAACTCGTGGCCCGCGTCGAGGCCGTTCGCCCAGATGTGGCCCATCATCGCGACGAAAGGGGCGACGCCGGTCCCCGTCGCCACGAACACGGTGTCGTACCGGATCGGCTCCGGGATCACGAAGCGACCGAGCGGGCCGATCGACTGGAGCTTCGTCCCAGGCGAAACGTGGTAGAGGTAGTTCGACATGAACCCGCCCTCCACGACCTTGATGCAGAGTTCCAGGTAGTCCTTGTTCTCCGGCCACGATGCGATCGAATACGGGCGGGAGATTCGCTTGCCATCTTTCTCCGCGAAGATCGAGATGAACTGGCCCGGCTCGAAGTCGAACACGGGCTCATTTTCGAAGGTGAAACGGATCAGGTAGGTCTGCGGAAACTTCGGGGCGATGTCGAAAACTTCCTTCACAATCACGGTGTGTTTGCCGGATCGGAACTTCACGGGGGTCTCTTGAACGGCGGGTTTCGGCACCGCTACCGCCTTCGCCGGAACCGTCCCGCGAATCATAGCAAGTTGGGCACCCTGCAATCCAATTTAAACATTTCTTCAAGATTGCGGAACAACGAAAGCCACGCTTGCGTGAATTCGAGCCTGGACGGTTATCGGGACTTCTCTAGGAACACGTTCGCATAGAGCAAGGCCGCGAACGCGCCGCCGATGAAGGGTCCGATCCAATAGACATACCAATTGTCGAAGAAGCCGGAGACCACCGCGGGACCGAACCACCGCGCGGGGTTCATCGCCGCGCCGGTGAGGGGTCCGCCCATCATGATGTCGATGGAGATCGTCAGCCCGATCGCGAGACCGCCCACGGCGTTGAAGGATCCTTTCGGGTCGATCCCGGTTCCGAAGATGACGAATACGAGGAAGAACGTCAGGATGGCCTCAACGAGGATTCCCGTCCCGATCCCCACGTCCCATCCGAGCGAAACGGTGTTCCCGAGGGTGGGCGTGCCCAGATGGTACGGCTGCCAGATGCTCGCGGGAAACACCCCCGCGAGTGCGAGGGCTCCGCCGAGGCCGCCCAAGAGTTGCGCAACCCAATAGACGACGGCAAGGCGCGGGGAAATCTGCCGGCTCACCAAGGCGCCGAATGTGACGGCCGGATTGAAGTGCCCACCGGAGACATGGGCCAGCGCGGACACCATGACCCCGATCGCGAGACCGTGCGCGAGGGCGACCAAGAGGAGATCCGAGGTGCTCGTCGAACCCGCGGTCAGGATGGCACCCGCGCCGATGAAGATCAGCGTGAAGGCCCCGATGAACTCGGCAATCCCCTTTCGCCACGCGGCGACCGCCATCTCGCGCCTCCCCCGGCGGCGTAGCGGCGCCGTCTATTAGTAGTTTATTCGGCGGGCCGACGAGACTGTATCACCTAATGTACGACGCGGAGCCGCGGTCGAACCCGGGAACGAACTCAAGGGCCAGCTGAGACGGCTGCCACGCCGCGTCCGGGAACACGAGGTTCGGGAAGAACCGCGCGGTGTCCGCAGAGATTTGCGTGACGAGATGGTCGATCCCGAACAAGGTCTCGAGGACTCGATGCGCCTGCTCGCGGCACACCCGCTCGTCGACGAAGCCGACCGAGTGCAGGTACTCGTGGAGGAGGACGTAGAACGCGTAGGGCTTGTAGAGTTGCGGGTTCGTCTCCTGAATTCGAAGGAGCGGAACTTTGTTCATCACGATCACGTTCGTCGCAACCGGATAGAACGCGCCGAGGAACCCCTGCGGATGATTCCCGAGGTCCGCCAAGGCCAGCATGAGGCCCGCTCGCGTGCGACCGAGGACGGCCTCGACGGCGCGCTTCACGAGCTCGAAGACGTCGGCGAGGGTCCGCGCCTGGTCCAGCTTCGCGCTGAAGTCCATCGGTCGTCGAACTCGTTCGTCCGTCTTAAGACATTGCTCGAGGGCTTTCGCCAGAGGAATCACGGGAGCGCGTCCGTTCAGGTCGACGTTGGGGTGAGCGGCGCGCATGAATACCACGGGTGGGAAAACCGATGAAACATTTATCCGAACGCATACCGACGGCGGTCCGAAGCCCACCGGACAATCAGGACTCCCCCATGGTCGCGCCCTCGCCGTATTACGCCGCATCGCCCGTCCGACGATCCGCTCCGGGCCTCCCGTTCGGCTGGGGCGCCGTCACGGTCCTCCTGGTCGGAGCCGCTCTCCTGATCCTCGGTATCCTGTTGATCCTCTACGGGTTCCTCAGTTTCCTCACGGGGACGATCGGCCAAGCGACCAGCTCGTCCTTCTCGGTGACCGCATTCTTCCAGTCGTTCTTCGGCGCGGTCATGCTGTTCGTCATCGGAGGCGTCCTCGCGGGCATCGGAGGATGGCTGGTCCGCCTCTGGTGGATCTTCCTCCTCGTCGGCGTCGTGACCGGCGCCGGCAATGTGGCCAACACGGCCCGCGGTCGGGCCGAGCAAACGTCGGATGTCCGCGTGCGCTGCCGCAACTGCGGCCGCCTGAACCCGGAGTTCGTCCAGTTCTGCATGGCCTGCCAGCAGCCCGTGTGACCGGTCCTCAGCGGCGGTTCGGAACCTATTTGAGCCGGCGGCGGAGTTCGCGCGGACCGATGGGGCTCGTCACCCGGTTCGCCCGGCAGTGGGTCGCTGGGGAGACGATGGCCGACGCGATTCGGGTCGCGAAAGAGGCGAACGCTCGCGGGCTCGACGCGCTCGTGAACCACCTCGGCGAGCACTACCGCGAGAAAGCGCCCGTCGAGTCGACGAGACGCGAATATCTGAGCTTGCTCGCGACGATGCAGTCCGAGGGAGTCCGCGGCGAGGTGAGCATCAAGCCGACCCAGTTCGGAGTGTTGATCGATCGGGCCTACGCACTCTCCGAGATGATCCCTATCCTTGAGGCGACGAAGGCGCTGGGACGCGTCCTCTGGCTCGATATGGAAAGCGCGCACACGACCGACGACACGATCTGGATCGGTGAGCGGCTCCTCGACCAGTACGACCGCGTCGGAATCTGCCTCCAGGCGAACCTGAAGAGGACGGCCGATGACTTGGACCGACTCCTCGAGGCCCACGCCCGTGTCCGCCTCGTGAAAGGCGCGTACCAAGAGACGCCGGACATCGCCTACCGGACGAGGTCGGAGATCGACCGCGCATACCTCGCGCACCTGGAGACGCTCTTCACGAAAGGCCAGGATTTTGCGGTGGCCAGCCACGACGGTCGAATGATCGAACGCGCCCTTGCCTTGGCGAAGGTGCACCCCACCCCGTTCGAGTTCGCGATGCTCCAGGGAGTGCGCGATCCGCTCAAGATCGAGCTCGTGCGATCGGGACACCGCGTCGCCGAATACATCCCCTACGGCCCGAACTGGCTCCCGTACTTCACCCGGCGACTCCGCGAGCGCCCGCGCAACGTGATCACGATGATCCGCTCCTTTGTGAGCGGGTGACACATCCTTTTCTCCCGTCGCCCCTTTCGAGCGCGTGAACCGTCGCGCCTTCACGCGGACGATGCGGATCCTCGAGTCCCGGTACCCGGTCGAAGATTGGAGCCGCGGGATGACGTCGTTCGAGGTCCTCATCTCGACGATCCTGTCGCAGAGCACGACCGTCGCCAACGAACGCCGCGGTTTCAAGGACCTCCGGTCGCGGGTCGGGATGATCACTCCGCAACGAATCGCAGGGACCCCGGAGGCGGAGATTGCAAGGGCGATATGGCACGCGGGTCTCGCGAAGCAGAAGGCGCCACGAATCTCCGCGGTCGCCCGAGCGCTCCAAGAGGGTCGCGGTGATCGTCTCAGACGGATTCTCGAGTTGCCGACCGACCGCGCGCGGCTGGAACTGATGGCCCTCTCCGGTGTAGGTCCTAAAACGGCCGACGTCGTCCTCGCGATGGCCGCCGGCCATCCGACGTTCCCGGTCGACACCCACATCGCCCGCATTGCCCGAAGGTGGAACCTAGTTCGCCGAACGGATTATGAGACCATCCGGGCGGCCCTGGAACGATGGACGCCTCCGGGAAAACGGAAGGCCTGGCACCTCGCGATCATCGCCCATGGTCGAGCGCTCTGCAAGGCCCGGAATCCGCGGTGCGGCGAGTGTCCGGTTCGACGCGATTGTGATTGGTACCGGCGCAGGAGGACCCGAGCACAACGATCACGCCGCGGCACGTCGCCGCGAGCGACAAAGGATTAAGAGCGTCGTGAGATTAGCGCGCGAAGGCGTTCTCGTTGGCCGTCGTCTCGGACTATGTCCATTTGATGAAGCTCCGCATCGACGCCTTGCTGCTGCTCGTGGCCGCCGCCGGGTACGTCGCCACGAGCGGCATCGCCGTGGACCTCTGGCGTTTCAGCCTCCTGATGATCGCCGGCCTTCTCGGGGCCGGAGGGGCCAGCGCGACGAACCATTACCTGGACCGGGACATCGACTCGGTCATGCACCGCACGCGGGGCCGGCCCTTGCCGCAGCACCGCATTGAGCCGCCAGCCGGTGCCCTCGCGTTCGGCGTGGGATTGCTCGGGTTGAGCCTCGCAATCGCAGGATTCGGAATCAACCCCTTGACGGCCGTCATGATCGGCCTCGGGTATGCGGTCTACATCGGGGTGTACACGGTCGGACTCAAGCGCACCCATATGAGCAACATCGTAATCGGCGGGCTCGCGGGCTCGTTCCCCGCGCTCGCGGGGTCGGCCGCCGCGGCGAATTCGCTCAGCCTCCAAGCGGTCCTCATCGCCCTGCTGGTGTTCCTGTGGACGCCGGGACACTTCTGGGCCCTCGCGTATCGAAGTCGCGAGGACTACCGCCGCGCGCGCCTGCCGATGCTCCCTGCGGTTTGGGACGAGCGCCGGTCGGCCATAGCGATCGCCGGCTCCACTGCGATCGTCGCCCTCACGAGCATCGCGTTCTTCTTCACGTCAGCCTTCGACGCCATCTACCTCGTCGTCGCCATCGTCCTGGGCGTCGCCCTCCTCGCGCTCACCGCGAAGTTCATCGCGCATCCCAGCGCCGAGACCGCCTGGGCCGGTTACAAGTTCTCGGGAATCTACCTCGCCCTTCTCCTGATCGGGATGATGGCGGATGCGATCCTCCGGATTCCCCTCTGACGTTCTCCCGTCGACGGACAACGTTCACCTTTAATATTGCACCGACCTTAGCATGCCCCATCCTCTCGGGAAGCCGTTCCTGGAGGCGACGAAAATGGTCTCCCCCCTGAAGGCGGACCTCGCCGGCCCGCGAATCGACAAGGGCCTCGACGACGTCTACGTGAAGGAGACGTCAATCTGCTTCGTCGACGGCCAACGAGGGCGCCTCCTGTACCGCGGGTACGACATCCGCGATCTCGCCGCGCACTCGTCGTTCGAGGAGACCGTCTTCCTCCTCCTGGAGGGACATCTCCCGAATCGGGAAGAGCTCGAGAAGGCGAAGGCCGACTTGGGGACCGCGCGGACCCTTCCCCCGTCCGTCCTGCGGTTGCTCCGTTCGATGCCCGAGCACGCGCCACCGATGGATGTCCTCCGGACGGCCGTCTCGTACATGTACAGTTTCGACCCCGAACGGGACGACATGACGCGCGCGGCGAACATGCGCAAGGCCCGTCGACTCGTCGCCCAGTTCGGGACGATCGTGGCCACGTACGAGCGGATCCGTAAGGGACAACGCGTCGTCCGTCCCGACCCGAGGCTTGGTCACGCGGAGGATTTCCTTCGGATGATGACGGGCCGGCGGCCCGATTCGGTCCATGCGCGGATGATGGACGTGGCGATGATCCTCTACGCGGACCACGCGATGAACGCGTCGACCTTTGCCGCGACGGTCGCGGCGTCGACGCTCGCGGACCTGTACAGCACGATTGTCGCCGCAATCTCGACGCTCAAAGGCCCGCTCCATGGCGGCGCGATCGAGGCGTCCCTGAACACAATCGAGCGGATCGGTCGTCCGGAGGCCGCAGAGGAGTTCGTCCTGAACACATTGCGGAACAAGGAGAAAGTCTTCGGGTTCGGACATCGCGTCTACAAGACGTACGACCCGCGGGCGCTCATCCTCAAGGATTACGCGCATCGCCTCGCGGAGATGAGCGGAGACGACACGTACTACCGGATCGCGACGATCATCGAGGACACGGTCGTGCGGGCGCTCGCGTCGAAACACATCTACCCGAACGTGGACTTCTATTCGGGCCTCGTCTTCCACGACCTGGGGATCCCGACGGACCTGTTCACCCCGGTCTTCGCCGTCGCCCGGATTGCCGGCTGGACGGCTCAGGTCATCGAGTATTGGGAGGACAATCGCCTCCTGAGGCCGCTCGACTGGTATGCGGGCCCGAAAGACCTCGAGTACGTGCCCATCGACGAGCGTCCTTGAGGCGAAGGGCATGCCGTCGGAACGCCTCGTCCTCCGGCCCCCCGACGTGGGCCACAAGATCCTGATCGCGGAGAGCGGGCTGCGCGTGCCGGACGACCCCATCATCCCGCTGATCGAGGGCGACGGCATCGGTCCGGAGGTCGTGCGGGCGGCCCGGACCGCGATCGATGCCGCGGTCGCAGGCGCCTTTGGAGGCCGTCGACGAATCGGCTGGTATCCGGTCCCCGCCGGAGAGCGAGCGATGTTCCAGTACGGCGACATGCTCCCGGAGGCAACCCTTGGCGCGATCCGAGAGTATGTCGTCGGGCTGAAAGGACCGCTGACCACGCCCGTAAGCGTCGGCTTCCGATCCTTGAATGTGGCGTTGCGGAAGGCGCTCGATCTGTACGCCAACGTGAGGCCGGTCTACTGGATTCCCGGCGTCCCGAGCCCCGTCACTCATCCGGAACGGCTCGATATCGTCATCTTCCGCGAGGGCACGGAAGACGTCTACGCCGGGATCGAATGGGAGAAAGGGTCTCCGGAAGCGAGGCGGATGATTGAGGTCCTCGACAAAGAGTTCCACGCCCAGGTGCGTCCGGACAGCGGGATTGGCCTCAAACCCGTGAGCGAGACGGGCTCGAAGCGTCTGGTCCGAAAGGCGATCCGGTACGCGATCGACAACGGCCGGAAGTCCGTGACCCTCGTGCACAAGGGAAACATCATGAAGTACACCGAGGGCGCGTTCCGCACGTGGGGTTACGATGTCGCGAGGGACGAGTTCCGCGAGTCGACGATCCCCTGGGACGACGTCATGAAGTCGTACGGCGGAAAAGCGCCGAAGGGCAAGGTCGTGATCAAGGACGTCATCGCAGACAACATGTTCCAGCAACTCCTCTTGCGGCCGGAAGAATACGACATCCTCGCGACGACGAATCTGAACGGCGACTACTTGAGCGACGCGGCCGCGGCGCAGATCGGCGGGTTGGGCGTGGCAGCCGGCGGGAACATTGGGGACGCCCGCGCGCTGTTCGAGCCCGTCCATGGGAGCGCCCCGAAGTACGCGGGGTTGGACAAGGTCAACCCCACCGCGGAAATCCTCGCGGGCGTGATGATGCTTGACTACCTGGGATGGCGCGAAGCGGCCGGTCGGCTCCGGGCCGCGGTGAAAGCGGTCGTCGGATCGAAGGTCGTCACGTACGACCTTGCGCGCCTCATGCCCGGGGCCAAGGAAGTCCCCACCTCCGCGTTTACCCGGGCGATCGTCGATGCGATGGACGGAGAGGGCCGGTGAGGAGCCGCGCCGGCCATGCGTGCCGCACGAGACTCGAGACCGCTGTCTGCCAAGAGATGGACCGCCAGGGGCTCCCGCATGAACATCGCTCTCTGCGTTTTCGGGTGCACGATGCCCGGGGAGGCTCGGCGAAATACGAGCCGGCCATCGTCGCGCGCCGCGGTCCGATCCTGTTCCTCGTCGAGCCGGTCGAGTCGGCGCGAAGTGGCACCGTCCGACGCTTCACCGGATTCTTGGAGCAGCACTCGCCGGAAATCGTCCTGGTTCTCGCGACGACCGACGCGGCGGTGCACGAGATTCCTCCCGAGGCATACGACGAGATTTATGGAGCATCCGAGATCGGAAGATTGACCGCGCGAATCCGCGAGCAAGACCCGGAGGGAATCGTGCAGCCGTTCCACAAGTCGCAACGGCGCGTCACGCGGCCCCGCGACACCGCCAAATAAGACAAGGAACATCGCGAGCCGATGGCCGTCACCCATTGGACCGAAGACCTGTTCCTCCGCTATCCGGAGGTGTTCCTCGCGGTTCACGAGAACGCGTGGTCCACCGGCGAGAAGCAAGCGCGCGACCTTCACGCGCTCCTGGAGCGGTTTGGCGTCCCCTCCGGCGGCCGGATTCTTGATGCGCCCTGCGGCATCGGACGGCATTCGACGCGCCTGGCGAAGATGGGCTACCGGACCGTAGGCGTAGACCTGTCCCCGGTGTTCGTCGCGCGCGCGACCGAACTCGCGCGCCAGGAGGGTGTGTCGGATCGCGCGACGTACCGCATCGGAGACCTCCGGAGTCTCACGGAAACGGTGCCGGTGACCGAAGGGCCGTTCGACGCGGCCCTCAACCTCTGGACGTCGCTCGGGTATTACGACGAAGAGACCGATATCCGGATCCTCCAGGAGTACGGGAAGCTCGTCCGCCCGGGAGGGATCCTGGTCGTCTACATCGTGAACCGAGACTTTGTCGTCCGGCATTTCGAGCCGCAGGGCTACGAGGCATTCGGCGACCTCGTGCACATCGAGCAGCGGCACTTGGACCTCGTGACCTCGCGAATGAGGAACGTATGGCGGTTCTTCCGCCGAAACGGGGAGGACTTGGATCACGTTCTGACCGTGCCGATCGAGCACTGCATCTACAGCCTTCATGAGCTTCGCCGCCTCCTCGTGCGCGGCGGATGGCATCCGATGGAGGCGTTCGGCGGGTTCAAGATGGACGCGCCTTCGATCGACAGCCCGACCCAGATCGCCGTCGGGAGGCGATGAATGGCCGCTGGAATCGTTCGCCCGCCACTGGAGGACGTCGAGGCGATTCGGATGTTCCTTCAGGAGGAAGGCATCGCGCTCGGTGCGCACCTGCTCGATGCGCCATGCGGGATCGGTCGACGAGCGATTGGGCTGGCCGAATCCGGATACGAAATCACCGCAATCGATACGAACGAGATCGGAATCGCGGCGGCAAAGGAACGGATCCCCGCTGCAATTGCCAATCGCCTCCACCTCGCGGCAGTCCCCCGCGACGCGATGCCCGGAATTTCCGCGGGCACCCGGTTCGACGCAATCCTCTGCTTGGACCACGCGCTGGGTCGGGGGTCCACGGCGGACGATGTCGCCTTCCTTCGTCGCCTCGAGGCTCATGCTCGCCCCGGAGGGAAGCTGATCTTGGACTTCTTGAACCGCGACTTCTTCGCATCCCGACCGCGGCCGTTCGCGTTCCACACGATCGGCTCGCTGGAGCAACACGAGTTCCGATCGTTCGACCCGGTGACCAGCGCGCTGCGATTGGAGTGGAAATTCTATGAACGTGTGGGCGAAAACTTGAAGCACCGCACCGATTCGTCCGCAGAGCTCGTCCTCCTCACGCCGCGGGACCTCGCTGCGATTCTCGGGCAATCGGGTTGGCGGATGGTCGGCGTCTGGGGCGGATGGCACCGGGAGGCGGTGACCGCGGACCACCGCAAGCTGATCGTCCTCGCAACACCCGCGGGTTGAAAAGGGAACGCGCGTTCCTCGAGAGCGCATGGCGCTGACCGCCCTCGACACGGTTGCGGTGACCGCCTTCCTCGCGGTCTCCCTTTCGATCTTCGGGCGGAAGATGTATCTCCGCCTTCGGTACCTGTTCACCGCGCAGCGGAAAGAACCGCGGTGGGACCACCTCCCGACCCGTGTGAAGAACTTCGTCGTATACGGGATCTTTCAGCGGAAGGTCGCGCGGGAGTGGTACGCGGGCGTCCTTCACTCGTTCATCTTCTGGGCGTTCGTCATCCTCGGGGCGAGCGTCGTCGAGATCACGGCCCAGGCGTACGCCCCCGGATGGCGGGTCCCCACCCCGACGATCGCGGGGTTCTCGCTCAGCGGTCCGCTCTACCTCGCTGAGGAGGGCATCGCCGCCCTCGCGGCGATCGGGGTCGGGATGGCCCTCTACCGGCGGTACGTGATCCGGCCGAAGAAGCTCATGCACGAGGGCATGCGCGACGCGACGATCGTCCTGTGCTTCATCCTCGGCATCGTCGTTTCATTTCTCCTGTTCAACGCCGCGGACGCCGCCGCTGGGGCGGTCGCCCTCCCGGAATGGAAGCCGATCTCGTCGGCGATCGCGAGCACTTCGATCTTCAGCTCCGATCCCGCGTTCTGGTGGCGGACGTTGTGGTGGACGCACGTCGTCCTCCTGTTCTCGTTCTTGGCCTACGTGCCGCACTCGAAGCACATCCACATCATCTTCGCAATCGTGAACACGTTCTTCATGGACCTGACCCCAAAGGGCGCGTTGAAGATCGTGGATCTGGAGAAGACCGAGACGTTCGGTGTGAATCGAGTCGAGCAACTCTCATGGCGGCAGCTCCTCGATGGATACGCGTGCACGGAGTGCGGACGCTGCACCGCTGCCTGCCCGGCGAACGCGACCGGCAAACCGTTGGACCCGATGCGAATCATCACGAACATACGGGACACGCTGAACGACCAAGGCGCCGCGATCGTGGGAGGGCACGTCGAGGGCCTGCCGGACATGTTCGAGACGGTCCATTCGGACGAGGGGATCTGGGCGTGTACGACCTGCTACGCCTGCGTCTACGAGTGCCCGGTGATGAACGAGCATGTGCCGAAGATCATCGACATGCGAAGGAACCTGGTCCTGACACAAGGGAAAATCCCGCCCGAGTCGATGGACATGTTGCGGAACATCGAGACGAACTACAACCCGTGGGGCATTGGATGGGACCAGCGCGGCCGGTGGGCCGAGGGCCTCGGGGTCCGGACCGTCGCCGAGGCGATTGCGGCGAACGAGCCGATCGATATCCTGTACTGGGTCGGCTGCGCGGCCTCGTTCGACGATCGGAACCGGAAGGTCGCGCAGGCCTTCGCCCGCATCCTGCGGAAGGCCGGCGTTCGATTCGCCATCCTGGGAGCCGAGGAAAAGTGCACGGGGGACCCGGCGCGGCGCATCGGCAACGAATACCTCGCGCAGACGATGATTCGGGCGAACGTGACGACGCTGAACCAATACGGGGTGAAGCGGATTGTCGCGAGCTGCCCGCACTGCTTCAACGCGATCAAGAACGAGTACCCCGAGTTTGGAGGGACGTATGAGGTCGTCCATCACAGCCAATTCCTCCAGGAATTGATCCGAGAGGGGCGGCTCACTCCCACGCGAGACGTACTCCAGTTCCTGACGTACCACGATCCGTGCTACCTGGGACGATACAACGACGTGTACGACGAACCGCGGGACGTGTTGCACCGCATCCCCGGCGTCCGCGTCGTCGAGATGCGCGAGTGCCGCGATCACGGATTCTGCTGCGGCGCTGGCGGGGCGCGGATGTGGATGGACGAGCGAGCGGGCGAGAAGGTGAATCACCGCCGGCTGAGCCACATCGAAGAGACGCAGGCCAATGCGGTGGCAACGGCGTGTCCGTACTGTCTGATCATGTTCGACGACGCCACGAAGACGAAGAACCGCGAGGACATCCGCCGATTCGACATCGCGGAACTCCTGGAACGGTCGCTCCCGTAGACGTCCCCGAGACGTCGACATATGCCGTGAAAGGTTTTTCTATCGCGGTCGACAGATGGGGGTCCCAGGGGCGGACCCATGGTCTTCGCTTCGTACTCGGATGTGGCGGCCCTCGTTGGCCGCGTGGCGCTCGGGGCGCTGTTCGTGTCCCACGGCTGGCCGAAGATCAAGGACATCACGAAACCGGTCGGCTTCGTGAAAGGGACCGGCTGGCCCGGGGGGGCCGCGTTCGCGGTCCTCTTCACGCTGCTTGAATTCTTCGGCGGTCTCGCCCTGATCATTGGCCTCCTGACGCAAATCGTGGCCGTCCTCTTCGTCCTTGAGATGATCGCGACGACGGTGTTCTCGAAGACGAAGCTGGGCAAGAAATTCAGCCTAGGATACGAACTCGATCTGGCATACGCGGCCTTCGCCCTCGTCTTGGCATTCCTGGGGCCGGGCGCGTGGTCCCTCGATCGGCTCCTCGGTTGGGCCTAGAGACCGTTGATTTTGTTCGCCAGATCGAAATCGAGGTTCGTCAGGCCGCCCTTGTCATGCGTCGTCAGCGTGAGTCGGACCGTCGCCCACGAGTTCGCGATGTCCGGATGATGGTTCATCGCCTCCGCGAGCGCGCCGACCTGGTTGATGAACGCGAGTGCCTCGGAGAAATCCCGGAATGTCCAGGTCCGCTCGATCGCCTTGCCGGCGCGAGACCAGCCGGGGACCTCACGAAGGCGGGCTGCGACCTCGTCCTCGGAGAGGAGGGCTCGCCGGGCCACGGGAGCCGGAAGGACCATGGCGGGGAAAAGGTTGGCGTCTCCGAAATCAACCTTGTTTAAGGTTAACATGGGGCTCCCGCTCGAATCGCTCGGATGGTCCTACCGCACGATCACGATTGGCGTCTGTGCGATGATGTCGAACCCCCAGGCAATGTCCAGGCCCACATGGAGGACATAGCTGTAATATGAATACGTCCCGCGGTAACTCGATGCGACGTCCGCGGGAATCGGGATTTCGAACGTGAATGGCACCCCGATCCGGATCTGCTCCATCGGCACCGACACCTCCGTGCGATAGGTCTCCGTGGTCTCCTGCTGGCCGTCCGCCTTCGCCCACTCCCCTCCGAGGAGCCGGGTATAGACCCGTCGGATCCGGGTGTTCTCGGCCCGGTTCAATGTGATCCGGCAACCGATCAGCTCCCGCGCGAAGAACCGGTCACCGTCCAGCTCCACGAAGACTTCGGGGCCCTGGCCGCCCGACCGGAATCGGACGGGCTGGGCATACGTGCGGACGCTCGGGCGATCGTAGAACACGAAGATCTCGGTCGTCCAGACGGTATCGAGCCACAGAGGGACATCGAGCCGCGCCGTGAGGATGTACTTCACACTCGCGTGTCGACCCGCGTACGAGGGGAGGGCGTGGAGCGGAATCTGGAACTGGAACGGATACCGGTACGTCCCCGGCTGGATCGACTCCTCCCCGCGCACCGGGAGGCGCCATTGCACGATGGTCGCCTTCGAGCGATACGTGACCGTCGTCTTCCCGGCGCTTCGCGTGATGACGGTCTCCTCGGTGCCGGTGAAGTCGACGTACAGTCCGCGGCTCGAGACCTCGCGCGTCGTTTCGATGACGACGGTGCCCTCGATCACTTCCCCGGTGTAATACGACATCCGAGGCAACTCGACCACGATCTCCCGGGGCGTCGACTCACCTCAGGGCGACATGGCTCACCGGACGAGGAACCGCGTGCCGCAATACGAACACGTCGCGATGCCGAATCGATCGACGTTCGTCGGCGGGCCGCCGCAGTTCGGGCAGCTCAACGCGACGGGCCCATGCTGGCCCGCGGGGACCATCGGTTGCTGGATCGGCGGCGGGGGCGGGATCGACCGGCGGCTCGAGGCCGAGGACAGCGCGAGGATGACGAAGATGATGACGAACAGGAACGGGACGCAGACGAACGGCGCGAATCCCAAGGGAAAGAACGTCGAGGAACCCACGAAGGAGAAGGCGATCGCGGACACCGCCAGGATCCCGACGACGACTGCGAGGACGAGGCCGATGGCCACGGTGTTCGGCGATGGACTGCGCGGAACCGGGGCGGGAAACCATCCCGCGGGCGGGGGAGGCGGTTGGGCCACGCCTCCGAATTGGACCGGACTTAGATGAAGGCTCCGGGCTCCCGCCGCGTCAACTCTTGAGTTCCTTCAAGGTCGCGGGCAGGAGTTTCAGGACATCCGCCACGATCCCCACGTGCGCCACCTCGAAGATCGGCGCACTCGGATCCGTATTGATGGCGATGATCAGGCTCGCGTCCTTCATGCCGGCGACGTGTTGCATCGCGCCGCTGATTCCGCAGGCCACGTACAGCTTCGGCCGGACCGTCTTGCCGCTCTGCCCGACTTGACGCGTCTTCGGCAGCCAGTCCATGTCCGTGAGCGGCCGGGAGGCGCCGACGACTCCGCCGAGGGCTTTCGCGAACTCCTCGATGAGAGGGAGGTTCTCCTTCTTCTGGATCCCGCGGCCTGCGGACACGACGATGTCCGCCCCGGCGATGTCGATGTCCTGGACCTGCGGGCGCTCGATCGAGAGGAACCGAGTCCGGGCCTTCGACGGATCGATTCGGACCGGCATCACGGTGACCGTCCCGCCCGCGGCGGGCCCGGCCGGTTTCACGGAACCGGGTCGCACGGTCGCCACGATCGGCCGGCTCGACGCAATCTCCACTTCCACCTGGACCTTCTCGTTCAGGAGGCGGCGGGTGGCGACGAGACGCTCGCCCTCGAAGCGCAAGGCGAGGCAATTCGTGACCAGTGGAAGATCCATCGCACCGGCGAGCGCGGGCGCGAGGTCGTAGCCTTGGGACGTGTGGGCGACGAGGATGAGACGGGGGTTCGCGCTCTCGACGACGGCGCGAGCCGCTTGGCCGTATCCGTCGGGCGTGTATTCCGCCAATGCCGGGTCGTCGGCAAGGAGGACCTCGGCTCCGATGGCGGCGAGGACGTCCGCGAGGGCCCGTACATCATGTCCGAACAGCGCAACACGGCTGTGGCCTCCCGAACGAGATCCGAGTTCCCGACCGACGGCGATCGCCTCTAAGGTCGATGGCGCGACGTGGCCTTCCAGATGTTCCGCGAAGATCAGGACGTCGCCCGGCAGCCGCTCACCTCCGTCCGAACCCTTTGTCCCGGAGGAACTGCGCGAGTTTCTTCGCCTGCTCGTCGACGGAACCGGTGATCATCTCGGCGTGGCCCTTCGCCGCGGGCGGCGAGAGCCCTCGGACGGCGAATGTGTACGGGAGCGGAACGGCCTCCCAGGATGCGAAGCCGAGCGCCGCGGGGGAGAGCTCCCTGATCGGCTGGCGGGCCGCTTTCATGATCGCCGGGAGCGGGGCGTACCGCGGCGTGTTCGCGCCGAACTGGATCGTGAGCACGGCCGGGAGCGCGATCGAATAGAGCCGTTGGAGTCCGCCTTCGAGCTCGCAGGCGACCTCGAGGCCGTTGCCCTTCACCTCAACGCGCGTCACGACGCTCGCATGGGGGAGGCCGAGGAGGCCCGCGACGAGTCCCCCCGTCGCCGAATTCACGAGATCGTCCGACTGCACGCCGGTCAGCACGAGGTCGTGAGGCATCGTGCGAATCGCCGCCGCGAGGAGACGCGAGACCTTGCCGACGTCGTACGCGGCCGCTTCGTCGAACGCGATCCGGATGACCTCGTCCGCTCCCTTCGCGAGCGCCTCGCGCAGCATCTGCTCCGTGCGCTTCGGGCCTGCGGTCAGCGCGACGACGCGACCTCCGGATTTCTCCTTGAGCCGGACGCCCTCCTCGAGCGCATACTCGTCCGCGCCGTTCAGCTTGTAGTTGAGCGCGTCCCGCTTGATGTCCTTCCCATCCGGCGCGATCTGAAATTGCAGATCCGGATTCGGGATCTGTTTCAGACACACGACGATGTTCAGCGGCACGGCGCGCGGGCGTACAAGAGGACGCTATTTAATCGTGTCGTGCAATTCGAGTCGAGGATGGTCGACACGCCGTGGCGGTCGCTTTCGAGCCCCGACGGCGGACGCGCGTACCTCGCGCTGCTCTCGTACCTCCCGCTGAAGGGATTTCGCAAAATGCTCACACTCCAGCGGCAATCCAGCAAGGTCGGAAGGCAGCTCGCAGAAACCCGCGGCCTCGTCGGCTATTCGTTTCGCGCGAAGTTCGCGAGCCACCGTTTCTGGACTCTCTCCATCTGGGGAGACGAGCAGGCGCTGATGGCGTTCGTCGGTCGGGATCCGCACCGAGCGACGATGGCCCTGCTCCAACCCTACATGGGCGAGAGCGCGTTCACGCGATGGACGATCCGTGGTTCCGACGTCCCGCCCTCATGGGACGATGCGATCCGGCGATCCGACGTCGGGGCGACGAAATGAAGGGCGGCAGGCCTGCGGGCCTGCCTTCGTCCGCCTACGGGAAAATCCCGCGCCACTTGTACGCTTCGACGACGCGGGCGATCGCCACCATGTACGCGGCCTGGCGCATGTCGACCTTCTTCGTTTCCCGCATCTCCCAGACCCGGTTGAAGGCGCTCACCATGATGCCTTCGAGCTTGTCGTCGACTTCCTTCTTCGTCCAGAAGAATTCGGACAGGTTCTGCACCCACTCGAAGTACGAGACCGTCACGCCGCCGCCGTTGGCAAGGATGTCCGGGATCACGAGGATGCCCCGCTTGTGCATGATGTCGTCCGCCTCGGGCGTCGTCGGGCCGTTCGCTCCTTCCGCGACGATCTTCCCCTTGATGCGGGGCGCGTTCTCCGAGGTCAGGATGCCCTCGAGGGCGCACGGGGCGACGATGTCGACCTCGAGCTCCATGAGCGCCTCGTTCGTGACCTCCCGCGTTCCCGGGAATCCGACGACGCTCCCGGTCTTCTCCTTGAACGCGAGGACCTCTTTCGGGTCGAAGCCTTTCTCGCTGTAGATGCCGCCCTTCGAGTCGGAGACCGCCACGATCTTCGAGCCCTGCTCGTCATGCATCAACCGGGCATAGTGGGATCCGACGTTTCCGAATCCCTGGACCGCGACGCTCGCGCCCTTCAGGGTCAGCTTGACTTTCTTGCCGGCCTCGCGGGTGGCATACATCATGCCCCGCGACGTCGCCTCGTCCCGGCCGAGCGAACCGCCGATGACGAGCGGCTTGCCGGTGACGACCCCCGGTTGGGCGAACCCTTTGTTCATCGAGATCGTGTCCATGATCCAGGCCATCGTCTGGCTGTCCGTGTACACGTCCGGCGCGGGGATGTCCTTCTCCGGCCCGATGATGATCGAGATCTCGGACGCGTACCGGCGCGTCATGCGCTCGAGCTCGTCCTTCGACATCTCCTTCGGGTTGCAAATCACGCCACCCTTCGCGCCGCCGTACGGGATGCCCATGACAGCACACTTCCAGGTCATCCAGCACGACAGGGCCCGGACCTCGTCGAGGGAGACGTTCCAGTGGTACCGGATGCCGCCCTTGAAGGGCCCGATCGCATCGTTGTATTGCACACGGAAGCCGGTGAAGACCTTCACCCTGCCATTGTCCATCTTCACGGGGAAGTGCACCGTGAGTTCGCGGCGCGGGCTCTTCAAGACCTCGAGGAGCCCGGAGTCCAAGTTCAACTTCTTGCCGGCCCGGTCGATCTGCTCCCGGGCGATCTCGAAAGGATTCAGCGTTTCCTTCACTTTCGCCATGCCACACGCCTCCCGAGCATCCGACGGATGTCGAAGGTGGCCGCGAGTAGAGCCGTCCGCTTTTAAAGATTGTGCTCGAAGTT